>ENA-USYP01000068-USYP01000068.1-human-gut-metagenome-genome-assembly--contig:-NODE-68-length-93362-cov-14.851916_pt1 | contig 93362 bp, 60 predicted proteins | sample MGYA00250065_ERZ773512 | MGnify/ENA primary metagenome ERZ773512 (study PRJEB29103, sample SAMN06112003) | human gut metagenome | biome: human gut; feature: ankylosing spondylitis patient; material... | reverse complement strand
TACTGTCTTATGGGTTCTGCATCTGCCCTTCGGTAGATAATCCGGCCTTTTTTTGATGTGGTGCAGAACTTTATCAGGGGACAACCCTTGCAGTCTCTTCCCTGATATTTTCTAGGTGTATTCCTTGTTATATTGTTGCCTAGTAAATTACAAGTTTCTAAAAGTAATAAAAATAATGTGGTTAATTTTATTAAAAAACATCTATTTGTAATTATTTCGGTAAAAATAAATAATCGTTTATTATTGTGCTAATATCTTGTTGTAAAGAATAGAAAAGTGTACGATATACGCTATAAATCGGATATACTGTGTATATAATAATATAGTTGTATATGGAAATAATTCAATGTTTGTATATACTTCCTGATAAGGATAATGTTTCTTTTTATTTTTTAATGAAAATGAAAGAGGGATGTTTATTGATTTTTATAACTTTGTTATTTAAAAACATCTAATACACATTCAAATGATTCGTGTTAAATATCTTGCGTTATTTTTATTACTGCTCCCAATTTGTTCTTATGGACAGTTTTTTAAGAGATTAGGAATGAAGGACGGCCTTTCTAATCCTTCTGTATTGGCAATTTATCAGGATACGTTGGGACGTATGTGGTTCGGTACTAATGAAGGTGTTAATATATATGATGGCGAACAGATTCATCAGTGTAAATCTTATGTGGTTGGTCAATCTCAGCAAGTAAAATTGATGAATGGGGCAATAAATCAGATTGTTGGTGATTCGTTAGGGAATATTTATATGCGTAATAACCATGCATTACTTAGGTATGACATACGCAAAGAAAAACTGGAAGAAATACGTTCTTCTGGAGTAAGTTCTTTGGCATCTATTAATCGGAAAATATGGTGTGCTATGGGAGATTCATTATTTAAATATGATTGTAATAGAGACTCATTGTATTTTTTTCGTAAATTGAATACTTCTACTGTCTGGTGTTTGGAACAACAGGGAGAAAAACTTTGGATTGGAACCAATAAAGGGCTGTATGTACTTGTTAAGGATTCGGTTAAATGTGTTTTGCCAGAGGTTGAAATCTTTAGATTGTTTGTTAGTAGTCATAATGAATTATGGATTGCTTCTCGTATGAAAGGATTGTATCGCATCAATCGGGAAGGGCAAATTAGAAAGGCAGAATATTCTTCAACTCGTGTGGTAAGTGAGCAAATACGAGGCTTTGTAGAAGATGACGAACAGAATATATGGTTTGGGACATTTGACGGATTGCAGGTGTATAATCCTTATTCGGATACATACTCTGTTTATCGTCCTAGTTATGCATTGGGGGCTTTGGAACATCAGTCTGTTTTTTCTTTATATAAAGATAATCAGGGAACTATTTGGATAGGGACGTATTACGGTGGAGTCAATTATTTTAATCAGTCTAAAGACGTATTTCAGTATTATCCGTATGAAAAAATAAGTAAGGGGGGATTGAGTTTTCCCATTGTGGGAGAGATGGTGGAAGATAAGGAGCATGACCTCTGGATTTGTACTGACGGCGGTGGGGTTAATTGTTTGAACCGGAAGAGTAAGACTTTTACATATTACATGGCTTCCGGTGGGAATTCTATCATACATAATAATGTGAAGAGTATTACCTATGATAAAAAACGTGATCATATATATATAGGCACATATACCGGAGGACTTAGTCGTTACGACCGAAAAAGTGGAAAGTTTCATAATTATCTTGAGGAATTTGAAAAGACAGGAAAAGGTCCGGGACAAATTATCTATCATGTGTTGTTTAACGATGGCTGGTTGTATGTTTCTGCCCGTAATGGTTTATGGAAGATGAATCCTGATACAAATGAATTCCAAATCTTGGATAACGAAAAATTGTTTTTGACGTTTGAGATAGATAAACGAGGATATATTTGGTTGACTACAGGATTTGAACTGTATAAAATAAAAGTGGACGGTGGAAAGCGCTTGGAAGTGAAGCAGATAACTGAACGAAAAGCGAAGATCACGAAAATCATGGAAGCATCCGATGGTACTATTTATATTTCAACATTGGGAAATGGAGTTTATGTATATAATTATGATAAAGAAAAATGGTCGCATCATACCGTGAAATCTGATAACTTATTAAGTGATTTTTGCTATAATATAATAGAAACGCCTAATAATAACATCTTGTTGTCCAGTGATAAGGGATTGTCTATTTATTCTTCTTTCAATCATTCTATTTATTCTATTGAATTGGGACTAAGAGGGGGGATATCGGCTGTGACAGAAGGCTGTGGCTTATGGGCGGCAGCTGACGGTCAGATTTATGTAGGAGGGGTAGATGGAATGATTTCTTTCAGGGAGGAAGATTTATATGTGAAGAATGAGATTGCGTCCCGGCTTTATTTTTCCGAGTTGCTGATAAATGATGTCAGAATTGAACCCGGAGATGGTTCCGAAATATTAGAGGAAGCGTTGCCTTTTACAGGCAAGCTTGATTTGTCTTATAAAGAAAATAACTTGGCGATTCTTTTTTCTAGTTCCAACTATGTGGAGCATGAAAGAAATATGAGGTTTTTCTATAAATTAGAAGGATTTGATGAAGATTGGAAATCTATCGAACAGTTACGTTTAAAATATACGAATTTGCCTTCCGGCATTTATGTCTTGAAAGTACGTGAGTTGAAAAATAAAATGCAGGGGGGAGAATATAATGAGATTGCACTTACTATTAAGATACATCGACCGTGGTTTGCTACATGGGGGGCTTTTGTCTTTTATTTTATTATTGTGTCGCTTATAATGTATTGTATTTGGCGAGTAATAGCCAAGCGCAAGGCTTTGTCCTTGTCCTTGGTAAAAGAGAAAGAAGAGAAAATGCGGATAGAGGAAATGAATAAGATGAAGTTGCGCTTCTTTACTAATATATCACATGAATTCCGCACTCCTTTAACTTTGATTATCGGACAGATAGAGATGATGTTGCAAATGGAAAAAATGTCTTCTGCTGTGACTAAACGTTTACAGGCTGTATATAGAAATGCGATGAATTTGCGAATATTGATAACGGAACTTCTTGATTTTAGAAAACAGGAACAAGGATTCATGAAGTTGAAAGTAGAATGTGTGGATGTAGTTCCTTTTATAAAAGATATATATAGATCTTTTGCAGAATTAGCACGTAGGAAAGACATAACTTTTACATTTGAATCTACGGAAGAAAAGATTGATTTGTGGCTTGATCCACTACAAATGCAGAAGGTATTGTTTAATCTTTTGTCAAATGCTTTTAAGTATACCCCCGAAAGTGGAAATATAAAAATAACTGTCAAGAGGGTACGCCAGATGGTTGAGATTGCTGTGACCGATACTGGTTGTGGAATTCCGAACGAGGCTTTGTCGAAGATATTTGAACGCTTTTACAGAGGAGATGAAGTGTTTCCTGATGCTGTTCAGGGTAGTGGAATTGGGTTGGCGTTCACAAAGGCTATGATAGAGGCACATAAAGGAACGATAAAGGTTGAAAGTGTATGGAATGAAGGAAGTTGTTTCAAAATAGAGTTACTTACGGGAAATTCGCATTTTACCAAGGAAGAGTTGGAGCATGGACGGAATATTCTTTCTTCATTTGATTGGACGGATGTACTTAAAGTTGAAGATTTATTATTGCAGGAAAAGCAGACGGACCTCGTGAGTAGTGATATTATGAAAAAGGAAAGCGAAGCTGAATTAGAAGGAAAACCAGTAATTTTGCTGGTGGAAGACAGTGAAGAGGTGATGGAACTTTTGGTGTCTATTTTTTCATCTGTTTATATTGTTTATAAGGCAGATAACGGCCAGGCAGGATATGAACAGGCTTTAAATATTCATCCGGATATAGTAGTGAGTGATGTAATGATGCCTGTTATGTCCGGCAAAGAGATGTGTTATAAAATAAAGAATTGTTTGGAACTGGCGTACGTTCCGGTTGTGTTGCTGACTGCCCAGACGTCAGATGAACATATTATAGAGGGATATATGTTTGGAGCGGATGCTTATATAACGAAGCCATTTAACGTTAAACTATTATTGGCTTGTTGTAGCAATCTATTAAAAAGTAGGCGCACTTTATTGGATAAGGTAACTCGGAAAGAAAAAGTATTGTCGCAAGAAACCAGGGGATTGAGTGTGTCTGATCAGAAGATTTTGGATACAGCTACGGATATTATCAAAAGAAATTTTGATAATTCCGATTTTGATATGAATATGTTGGCTTCGGAATTGAGTATGGGACGTAGTAAAATGTTTGCCCGCATAAAGGAGGTGACAGGACTGACACCTAATGAATTTGCATTAAAATTAAAATTGGAAGAAGCATTACGGATGTTACAGGAAGAACCTCAGTATAATATTTCTGAGATTTCTTATAGTTTGGGCTTTACTTCTCCACGTTATTTCAGTCGTTGTTTCAAAGCGTTTTATGGAGTACCTCCTTTGACTTATAGAAAAGGTTCTGAATTTTAGAATGTAGATTCTACTTTTGTTCATATAGATTTCTACTTTTGGCTTTTATCTTAAGGTCATGTCCGGATTATGTTTTTTTGTATGCAGTAGTTTTAGTGGTGAAAAGTCTGATTGGTGATTCATTGTCTGATTTGTGGCACTCTTTGTCTGAAAGGATGAAATGTGCTACTGTTCGGATAATATTGTCTCCTTTAGTTGTCTGCTAAACGCTTTTTTTGCAAAAAAATAATAGAATAATGAAAACGAAGATTCTTTTAGTGTTTGCAATTTTATCTGTAATTCCAATTTTGTGTGCTATGCAATCAATGACAGGACAACCGGTTAAGAAAACAAGAAGTGCGACTTTTGTTTATGAGAAAGAAAAAGTGTGGGAGCCGGCAGGCGATGGTGTTACCCGGCAGATTATGGGTTATGACGGGCAGGCGATGCTGGTGAAAGTTAAATTTGAGAAGGGGGCGATAGGTACTCCCCATACTCATTATCATACGCAGGTGACTTATGTGGTGAGTGGAAAGTTTGAGTTTACCGTAGGAAATGAGAAGCAGATAGTGGCTGCCGGAGATGGAATTTACATAGAACCGGATGCTATGCATGGTTGTGTATGTTTGGAGGCAGGTGTGCTTATTGATAGCTTTGCTCCGATGCGCGCTGATTTTCTGGTTAAACCTAAACCTTGAAATAGGTAGTAAAACTGTCCGGTTTGTGGCATATATTGTTTCTGAATACAATTTGTACACCTGTTGGATATTCGGTGGGCAGGCTTTGCTTTTTTATGCTTCCTACATTTGTGATGTTTTACTAAAAGTATTAATTTTTATTTAATCAAAAATCTGTTTATTTATGAGAAACAAAGTTTGGTTATTAGCGTTAACTTTGTTAGTTGTGTATTCGGGCAGGGTCTCGGGAAATGATAGTCATTTTCGGTCAGCCTTGGTTGCACAACAAGTTAACAAAAAAGTTGTGACCGGTGTCGTATCAGACGATATGGGCCCCGTGATAGGTGCAACAGTCTCAGTGAAAGGAACCACAAACGGCGTAGTGACTGATTTGGACGGGAATTTCAAACTGACTGTACCGGTAGGTGCTACTCTTGTGATTTCCTTTATTGGCTATGAAGATAAGGAGATTGTTTATAAGGGCGAACCTCAGTTAAACGTGAAGTTGAGTGAAAATGTGACCGCCTTGGAAGAGGTACAGGTCATTGCCTATGGTAGTGCTAAAAAGGTGACTATTACAGGTGCTCTTTCATCGGTGAAATCGGATGAAATTATGAAATCTCCGGTTGGGAGTATCGCGAATGCTCTTAGCGGAAAAGTGCCTGGTTTATCTAGTGTGCAGTCTAGTGGACAACCAGGAGCGGACGATGCGACGATATACGTACGTGGTGTCGGCTCTTTGTCTACCAATCTCTCTTCCCCTTTATGTCTGGTAGATGGTGTTGAGCGTTCTTTCTCTCAGTTGGACCCTAATGAAGTAGAAGACATTACTGTATTGAAAGATGCTTCGGCTACAGCCGTGTTTGGTGTGCGTGGTGCAAATGGCGTGATATTGGTGACTACCAAGCGTGGAAGTGAAGGAAAAGCAAAGGTTTCTTTTTCTACTAGTGCAGCTTTACAGTTACCGACTCGTATTCCTGATTTTGCTAATAGCTATGATTATGCAAACGCCTTTAATAATGCGCAGTTACGTGATGGAGTTTTGGAGGAAAATTTGACCTTTACTCCCGAAATGCTAGAAGCTTTTCGCACACATAGCAATCCGATAATGTATTCCGATACAGATTGGACGGATATGTTGATAAAGAATTCGGCATGGCAGACACAACATAATTTCAATATATCCGGTGGCTCCAAGCGTGTTAAATACTTTGCATCGTTGGGTATCTATACACAAGATGGGCTATTTAATATGTTTGATACGGGCGATTATGATTCCGGGTTCAAATACAATCGATACAATTATCGTGTCAACATGGATGTAGATGTAACGAAAACAACATCTATGAAGATTAATCTGGGCGGACGATTGACAGATAAGCGAGAACCCAATTATGATAATGGTACTAGTAAAACAGTAGCATATCTTTTTAGAGACGTATATTGGACTCCTCCTTTTGCCGGTCCGGGTATTGTGGATGGAAAATGGGTCACTCTTAATGAAACTTTATATGGAGGTTTTGGGAAAATATACGATGCTCTTAATTCATATTACGGAAAAGGTTATAATACAATTGCCAATAATGTGATTAATTTCGATTTTTCTTTGCAGCAAAAACTGGATATGATAACTAAGGGGTTGAAAGTACATATCAAAGGGGCGTATAATAGTGGGGTTTCCATTACAAAAAAGCGTGAAGGACGTGCGGCAAGATATGAAGCTTTTTTGGGTGAAAATGATGAAATTTTATTGAAAAAGACTCAAGAAACGACTACATTATCATACAATGAGAGTACAGGTCAGTCTCGTGATTGGTATTTAGAGGCTGCACTTAATTATTCTCGTAAGTTTGGACATCACAATGTGTCAGCTTTGGCTATGTATAATCAGTCGATGAAATATTATTATTCTGATAAGTTCCCCGGGATTCCCCGTAGTTACGTTGGACTTGTGGGACGTGCCACTTATGACTATAAGACTCGCTATATGGTGGATTTCAGTGTCGGTTACAATGGATCCGAAAATTTTGCTGAAGGAAAACGTTTCGGCTTTTTTCCTGCAGGTTCTGCTGGTTGGATTTTGTCCGAAGAAAGATTCATGTCATCTTTGAAGCCTTATCTTAGCTATATGAAAGTGCGTGCTTCTTATGGTATTGTAGGTAATGACAGGGTATCCGATGGTTCACGTTTCCTTTATTTGCCTGATTCTTATATTATCAGTTCGGGTAATTATGGATTCGGTTCATCCAATGATTATAAGTTACCCGGGGCTATCGAGTCTAAAATCGGTAATCCGAATGTAACTTGGGAAACAGCTTCCAAACAGAACTATGGTGTCGATATGCATTTCTTTGATGGCCATTTGAAAACCTCTTTTGACTATTTCGTTGAACATCGTAAGGACATATTGCTTACTCGTAAGTTGGATCCGGGTTATCTGGCAGTGAAGTTGCCTACAGTGAACATGGGTAAGGTGGATAATAAAGGTTTTGAAGTTACCGCCCGATGGGAGGATAAAATTCAGAATGTAAGCTATTATGTAGGTACGAGTTGGTCGTATGCTAAAAATAAGATAATCTTCCAAGATGAAATTCCTCAACCTTATGAGTGGATGGAACAGACCGGACGTCCTGTAGGACAACAGTTCGGATACGTTACTGACGGCTTTTTCTCTCAAGAAGATGTAGAAAAATATGTGATAAATAAAGGTATGGAAGGGGGGATTCCCGACCATAATTTTTCACCTAAGGCAGGTGATGTGAAGTATAGGGATTTGAATGGTGATTACAAGATAGATGATAAAGATGTAGCTGCCATTGGATATCCTAAATATCCGTTACTGACAGGTAATATGTCATTGGGATTTTCGTGGAATGGCCTTGATTTCAGTATGGTATGGTCAGGAGCGTTCAAGACCTCCCGTCTGGTAAGTAGTTTTTATCGTGTTCCGTTTGATACGACAAACAATCGTGCTTTATTGAGCTATATGATAAAAGATGCCTGGACACCGGAGAAAGGCAACTCTTCCACTGCTCCTGCTATTTCTTTCGGAGCTAGTAAAGCTAACAACTATAAAGATTCCGATTTATGGTTGCGTGATGCTTCTTACGTTCGTCTGAAAAATATAGAACTTGGGTATTCTTTTCCTAAACAAATTGTAAAGAAAATGCATTTGGGAACGTTAAGGCTTTCGGTATCTGGATATAACTTGCTTACATTTGATGATATGGGATTCTGTGACCCGGAAAGTAATCCAGACGGTCAAGCTTATCCTTTGATAAAAGTGGTGAATTTCGGTTTGAAGGTAGGATTTTAATAAAAGAAAAAGATTATGAAACAGATAAAGAGACACTTCCATGTCATAATAGTAATGTTGGGATTGATAACGATGATCTCTTGTGAAGATTTAGCATTTGGAGATAAATTCCTGCAAAAGCCGCCCAGTACGGATGTGACGATTGATACGGTTTTTTCTACTGCTGAATATGCACGCAGAGTATTATGGTATACTTATCAGTATCTTCCTTACGGACTGGAAACAACCGGATATTGGACAACAATGTATTTGTCTAATATCGAAGCTTTAACAGATTTATGTCAGTCTAGTATTTATTATTCCGGGGCGAATACTGTGTATTATACAGGTGATTACAATGCGAGCAAAGAAAATGCTCCGCGTGTTTTGAAAACTAGTGCTACTAAACTTCGTTTTAATGATAGTGAGACTCACATGTGGGCAGCCATTCGTCACGCTTGGCTTGTTGTAGAGAATATCGATCGCGTTCCTGATATGGATCAGGAGGAAAAAGAACGTCTGAAAGCGGAAGCTAAGACGATTGTAGCGATTTATTATATTCATATGTTGCGCCATTATGGTGCTTTACCTATTGTGGATAAAGTTATTGCACCTGATGATGCAGATTTTCCAGCTAGAGCTACTTTGGATGAAACTGTAAAATTTATTCTTCGTATTTTGCAAGAAGCCATTGATTGTCCGCATTTCCCATGGAACATTTCTCCTTCCGATTTAGCCAACTGGGACGGACGAATTACTAAAGCTGGGGCCATGGGATTGAAAGCCAGACTTCTGCTTTTTGTGGCAAGTCCTTTGTTCAATAATGAAGAACCTTATTATCCGGGTGAAGCTTCGGATAAAAAAATGACATGGTATGGTGATTATCAGCATGAACGTTGGGGGGATGCGGTTAAAGCTTGTGAAGATTTCTTTAGAGCTTTGGACGAAAATCAATTTTATAAATTGGTAGAGAAGGAAGATGTTACTCCAAGTGAATATCGTTATGCATTTCGTGCCGCTTATTTTGATCGTGGAACTACTGAAACTTTGATTCCCGTTCACCGGAATATATATAAGGCTAATAATAATCGATTACCGAATCAAGCAATCCGCTGGGGAGCTTATAATCCGACAAAGGAATATTTTGATATGTTTCAAACAGCAGATGGGGACGATTTTGATTGGAACAATGAAGAACATCGCCGGAATCCTTTTATCAATAGAGATCCGCGTTTAAGCGAAACATTTATTTTGGATGGAGATATATTCCAAGGTAGAACAGCTGGAGTTACTGATGAAAATCCGGCGGATAAGACTAATTATCCGAAAGGTAGAGATTGGGGAGTCGGCCAGGTAACTGTTAAAAGTTTGTTAACTGGTATTTCTTGTCGCAAATGGGGGCTGGACCGTGCAGGTGAATATAACAATCATGTGATTCAATGGCCGCATTTGCGTATTGCCGAACTCTATCTTAGTTACGCTGAAGCTTTGAATGAATACCATAAAGCTCCTAATGACTTGGCCTACTTTTACGTGAATAAAGTGCGTGAACGCGTAGGAATGAAAGAGCTGAAAAGGGGGTTGAACCGAGAACAATTTAGAGCTGCTGTACTTCGTGAACGTGCTTGTGAATTCGGTTTTGAAGAGGTTCGTTATTTTGACCTGATTCGTTGGAGAATGGATGAGAAATTCTCTACACCTCTGCATGGATTGCATGTTTATAAAAATAAGAATGATCAGTCTTATATATGTGAAGAGTTCCCTCTGTTGGGAACCGAAGGTAGCCGTTATTGGTGGGAACCCGGAAACTATTCACGTAAATGGTATTTGAGCGCTTTCCCTCAAAACGAAGTAAATAAAGGGTATGGCTTGGTACAAAATCCGGGTTGGGAATAAAATTTATGAAAAACATAGATGAAGAATAATATGAGTAAAAAACTTAATATAATATTGGTCGGTATGTTCTGTTCTGCGAGTGTAATGGCGCAAACAGATACATTGACAGCTCACAGAGATAATATGGCTGTGGATTTCGGACGGAATATCGTTCACGATATGAAAGAAGTGACCGGTGCTGTTTCTGTGGTTGGCAGCGGAACGCTTTCTCATAAAAGAAGTATTAATCCCGGCAATCAATTGTTCGGAACATTGTCTGGCTTACAAGTGTTGCAAAACTCCGGTGCAGCGTGGGAGGACGGTCCTACCATGTATATACGGGGACTGGGTACTACGAACTCTAAAAATCCGTTGGTGTTGGTAGATGGTTTCGAGCGTTCTATCAAGGAATTGTCATCAGAAGAAATAGAGTCGGTCAGTGTGTTAAAGGATGCTGTGGCTACAAGTATATATGGTATTCGTGGAGCCAACGGGGTGATTCTCGTGAAGACCAAACGTGGTTCCATGACAGCTCCTCAGATTGATTTCTCATATGAGTTTAATGTCGCTACGCCGAATCGTTTGCCGGATTTTGCAGATGGTTATACATATGCGTTGGCACTCAACGAAGCCTTGGTAAACGATGGTTCGCTTCCACGCTATTCTGCTGCAGAGCTTGACGCATTCAAGAATCAGACTTATCCGCTGTTCTATCCCAATGTAGACTGGATGGATGAGGCTTTGCGAGGTGCCAGCTACGGTGATAATATTTCTTTCTCCGCTAGGGGAGGCGGTAAATTTGTCCGTTACTATACGATGTTGAACTTTTTGGATAATCGTGGTATCTTGCAACCGACGGGAGATAATGACGGATACTCAACACAACTTAAGTATTCCCGGCTGAATATTCGTACCAACTTGGATATCGAAGTTTCACCTACTACTACTGTGCAATTGAATTTGCTCGGAAACTTTACCGAGCACAATCGTCCGGGAACGACATCCGATGACTTGTTTGATATGTTATATCAGACACCTTCTGGTGCTTTTCCGATAAAGACAGAAAAAGGAATTTGGGGAGGTACTACCGTATATGGAAACAATCCGATAGCTGCCATTTCAGCCAAAGGATATGCACGTTCGCAAACTCGTGCGTTATTTGCCGATATACATTTGAAACAGGACTTCTCTTTTTTGTTGCCCGGATTATCAGCCGGTTTTAAAGTAGCTTTGGATAATTCGGCCTCTTATTGGGACAGCAATACGAAGAATTACGCTTACGGTTCGGCTTCACTCGACATGACAACGGGAGCAAAAACATTCAAAGAACTTCGTAAAGAAGGTACACTTGCTTTCTCGAAGAGTGTCGGTTCTGTATTAACGCATTTTAATTTAGAGGCTTATGCTAATTACATGAAGAATTTTGGAAAGCATGCTCTGAACGCCACTTTCATATATGCCATGGATAAAACGAAGTCGAAAGGAAGGAATACCGGGCGTGCTTTTATGGATATAATCGGACAGGTTCATTATACGTATAATAATCGTTACTTGGTAGATTTCTCTCTCTCCGGTTCTGCTTCCAGCATTCTTGACCCGGATAAACGTTGGGGCATATTTCCTGCTATAGGTGCCGGCTGGATATTGTCGGAAGAAGATTTCATGAAACAAGATTGGTTGAATTTCTTGAAACTGAGAGCTTCTTATGGTATATCGGGACGTGCCGATTATGGTGTCAATTTGTTCCGAGACATTTACGGTGGTGGAAATTCATATTACTTCAAGGATTCTCCAGCTTCAATGTCGGGCATGAAACTTAATCAGTTGGCTATAGATGGTTTCACTTACGAAAAGTCTCATAAACTGAATGTGGGGATTGATTTCAAAGCATGGAACAAACTTTCGTTGTCATTGGATGCTTTTTATGACCATCGTACGGATATTTTGGTGGAAGGTGGAAATGCGATATCTTCGGTATTTGGAGTTTCTGTTCCAAAGTTGAATAATGGCGTGGTAGATAACAGAGGCATTGAAGCTTATCTTGGTTGGGATGATAAAATCTCGGATTTCTCTTATCATTTGGGAGGCCAATTCTCATTTGTACGCAATAAGATTATTAATCAGAATGAAGAATATCGTCCGCATGATTATCAGAAACGCACCGGAGGTTCTTTGGGACAGATTTTTGGTTATGAGGTAACAGGTATCTATCAGTCTCAGGAAGAAATTGATAATCGTGAAGTGAAACAATATCTAGGGGATGTACGTCCGGGTGACTTGATGTTCAAGGATCAGAATGGAGATAAAAGAATTGATACATACGATCAGGTAGCGTTGGGATATAATTCTGTTTGTCCGGAAATCTATTATTCGCTTGACTTGGGCGCTGAATACAAAGGCATAGGTGTTTATGCTTTGTTCCAGGGAGTCGGCAATTATAGTGAGATACTGGATACTCGTAGTGTATATCGTCCGATAGTCGGTAATAATACCATATCAGATTACTATTATAAGAATCGTTGGAGTGAGACAAATCCTTCAGGAACACTTCCCCGGTTGAGCTATTCGGGTTCTCCCAATAACTATAACAATAACTCGTTGTGGGTGGCCGACGCTTCTTATCTAAAGTTGAGAACATTGGAACTGTATTATAAACTTCCGTCTAATTTGATGAAGAAAACCAAATTCTTAGGTGGGGCGAAAGTCTTTATGCGTGCACACGATCTTTTCTGCATTGATGGCATTGATATCCAAGATCCGGAGGCAGTGGGTGCTGTCCATCCTACCATGACTCAATATACATTCGGGTTTAATTTGTCTTTTTAAAAAATGATCATATGAAATTAATAAATAAATATCTAACATTACTCTTGTCATTAAGTCTGTTTACGGCTTGTGATTTCATGGATTGTGACGAATCGGACAACTATTCTTTGGAGCAAATTGAAGAAAGTTATGCACGAGTAAAGCAATTTGTGACGAATGTTTACAGTTATTTGCCGAGTAATTTTTGTAATCTTGATGGAGCCATGCAGGATGCAGCTACGGACGATGCAATTCATGTGTATGAAAGCTCAGATATTCAGCGTTTTGTCAACGGGACATGGTCGGCTAACTACACAGTGGATGATAAGTATGCTCATTATTATAATGGTATACATGATGCAAACTTCTTTCTGGAAAATTTGACCAATTTGAAATTTGAAGATTGGCAGTATGGCGATGATTATGAAAATTGGATGAAAGAGTATGCGAATTTTGAATACGAAGTTCGTTTCTTACGTGCTTTCTTCTATTTTGAGTTAGTAAAGCGTTATCAGAATGTTCCGTTGATAGAAAAGGTCTTGACTTTGCAGGAAGCAAACAATGTCGAGCAAGCATCATCTGATGTGATTTTTAAATTTATTATATCCGAATGTACGGAAGCTGCCAAAGTGTTGCCGGCTACCTATGCGGGATATAAAGAAAAAGAGACCGGACGTATTACCAAAGGAGCGGCTTTAGCTTTGAAAGCCCGTGCGGCTTTGTATGCGGCAAGTCGTTTATTTAATCCGAATGGTGATAAGGACAAATGGATTGCAGCGGCAGAAGCGGCTTATGAAATAATCGGTGACCAGACCGCTTTGGGATATGGATTGGATAAGAGTTTCTCCAATCTATTTGGTCCGGAAAATAATAAGAGCAAAGAGGTAATCCTTGCGCGTCCTACTGGAAGCAATAACTCTTTTGAGGCTGCAAATTTTCCTATGGGAGTAAAGGGAGGAAAGACGTCCACTTGCCCGACAGAAAACTTGGCAAGCGCCTTTGAAATGAAGACCGGTGTTCCTTTTGACTGGAACGACGAGAACATGAGAAAGAATCCTTATGAAAAAAGAGATCCTCGTTTTTACATGACGATTGTTCACAATAACATGAAATGGCCGGCTGATAAAAACGTAGAGATATGGGAAGGAGGAGTAAATGGACTTCCGCTCCCTAATGCCACCTCTACTGGTTATTATCTTTGCAAATATGTGAATAAGTCTATTAGTTTTGAACCGGGTGCTCCTACAGCGAATGCTCATCACAATTGGGTCTTGTTTAGATATGCAGAAGTGTTGCTGAATTATGCTGAAGCTATGGTCAATGCTTATGGCGAAAACGGCTTGGAATATACAACAGAGAAATGTGGAATGACAGCTTTACAGGCCGTAAATCGTGTACGCAACAGAGAAGGAGTAAAGATGCCCGCTCTTCCCGCCACCTTGTCTCCTGACGAGTTCTTGAAGCGGCTGAAGAATGAGCGCAGAGTGGAACTCGCTTTTGAGGGGCATCGCTTTTGGGATGTTCGCCGTTGGAAAGAGCTTGACGAGACGGAAAACATTTACGGTGTGAAGGTGACGAAAGTCGGAGCGGAAATGAATTATGAAAAGAGCCGGATAAATACGAATGTGGTTGAAGATAAGATGTATTTTTATCCGATAGCTAATACTGAGCTCTTCAAAAATAAGAAGTTGGTTCAAAATCCAGGTTGGGAATGATGGTATATTTACTGGTTTAAGTGATAGTAGGTCGCTACATCTTCTTTGTAAGAAAGTGGCCTTCTATTAAAAAGTAAAACTTAAAAAGAAGAATGATGAAGAATCTGTTTAAAATATGTCTGGTAGCAGGAGTTGGATTTCTTGCTTCCTGTGGTGATGAAAAAGGTGACTATGTAAAGCCTGTTTCTAAAATAGATGCGGAAACTCCGTCCAATGTGCTTCCTGAAAATTCTAATGCAGAAGTAAGCGGTATACGGTGGAAATTGGAATTTAGCGACGAGTTTAATGATTCCCGTGTCGATTTTAATAAATGGACTATAAATAATGATACGAAAACTCGTACTCCACGCCCTGCTTTAGGTATCAAGGAATGGTTTCACAAACCAGAAAATGTAAGGGAAGTTCAGAATGAAGACGGTGGTATGCTTGTCTTGGAAGCAAAAAAGATAGGAACTGATGTAATGTATTGTAGTTCGGTAAATACCCGGGATAAATATTTTATGAATTACGGGTATGCTGAGGTACGTGTTAAGGTAGCCGATACAAATAGGGCGGTACATACGGCCTTCTGGTTTCAGTCTCCTGATGTGAATTTGGTAGACGGAACAGGTAATGACGGCGCCGAAATAGACGTTTTCGAGTCGGCTTTTGTAGAGGATAAGACCGCATCGACTATTCATATTGATGGATATGGCAATGATCATCAGGAAAATTCAAAGCGCTATCCGGCGGCAGGTCTGCATGGTAGTTTCCATGTCTGGGGAATGTTGTGGGATGAGAATCAGATCAAAATCTATTATGACGGAGAGTTGAAGGCTGAATTCAGTAAAGAGGGCGGTGAAGAAAAATGGATTTCGAGAACCAAGGAATATGTGCAGCTTTCCACAGGAGCTTCATGGGCTAATGAGGGAGATTTCAAGAGTGCTTCTGTCGATTCGCATCTGACCAATGCTTATGTGGATTATATACGCATATGGACATTTGATACTAAGTAATAAATTTTAGGTGAAAAGATTATTAGGATGAAGGTGAAAGTAATATTTTATGCAAGTTTGCTGATGCTTTGCTCGTGTGTAAAGGAAAAAGAGACGGCAATTATGGTAAAGAATGGTTTTGAGCGGGCAGAACAGCAATTGTCCGCTCAATTGCAAAACATTCCCGAACCGACGGAATACCCCCGTACGATCAACAAGCAAGGAACGTTGAAGACAACAAAAAAGAATGATTGGACAGAAGGGTTTTATCCGGGTTGCTTGTGGTATGTATATGAGTACAATAAGTCGGAAGACTGGAAGCGGGCAGCAATCAAGTGGACTGAGGCGCTTGAGCCTTTGAAAAAGTTGACCAATCATCATGACATCGGTTTTCTTATGTATTGTAGTTTCGGGAATGCCTATCGTCTGACAGGCAATGAGGCTTATAAAGAAATTCTGGTAGAATCTGCCCGTTCACTGTGTACGCGTTTCGATGAAAAAACAAGTGCTATAAAGTCGTGGAATTACAGGAAAGCCTGGAATGGTAAAGATGAATGGTTCTATCCTGTAATCATCGACAATATGATGAACCTGGAACTTCTGTATTTTGCGACGAAGGTGACAGGCGACTCTTGTTTTGCCAATGTGGCCAACAAGCATGCTGAGACAACGATAAAGAATCAGTTCCGTGAAGATTATAGTAATTATCATGTGGTAAACTATGATGAAGAGACAGGAGAAGTGCTTCATAGGGCTACTTGCCAGGGATTCTCGGACAATTCGGCTTGGGCGCGTGGGCAGGCATGGGCCATCTATGGCTATACGATGGCTTATCGTGAGACTAAAAGACAGGATTTTCTGGATATGGCAGTTCGTACTGCCGATTTCTGGCTGAATCATCCTAATCTGCCCGAAGACGGAGTACCATACTGGGACTTCAATGCAGGGCAGGAAGGATATGTTCCTGATTGGAATTATGTTCCACAAATGTTTAAAGAAGTGCCACGTGACGCTTCAGCGGCGGCGATTGCAGCTTCTGCATTTTTAGAACTTTCGAATTATATTGAAGGAGGAGAGAAATATGCACAAGCTGCGGAACGTATTTTGCAGACTTTGTCATCACCGGCTTATTTGGCAGAGAAAGGTACAAACTGTAATTTCATATTGAAGCATAGTGTGGGAAGCATTCCTCATGGTCAAGAAATTGACGTTCCTTTGGTATATGCGGATTATTATTATTTGGAAGCTTTATTGAGATATAACAGTAAACAGTAGAAATCAATACTATGAAAATTTTAGGAAAGGTATTTTCTGGAATAGCATGCTCTTTTTTACCTGTTGTTTTATTGGGGCAACAGGTAGAAAAGTCTGATGTTATTACAAGTATAACCCATGAACAGGAAACCGGAATTCCTTATTGGCAGGATATACAGACTGTATCAGTGAACAGGGAAGAGCCCCGAACAGCGTTCATGACTTACGATACTCGTGAAGACGCATTGACGGGTGAGTATGAAAAGAGCAGATTTTATAAGTTGCTGAACGGCGTCTGGCAGTTTTATTATTCCGATTCTCATCGTAAACTGCCGACCGATGTGGTAGATGTGAAAGCAGACACAAAAGGATGGAGTGAAATACAAGTTCCGGGAAACTGGGAAGTTCAAGGTTATGGGATACCTATCTATACCAATCATGGTTATGAGTTCAAGGCAAGCAACCCGCAACCCCCGCAATTACCTGCGGATATACCAACAGGCATTTACCGGCGGGAGTTTGAAGTGTTGAAAGATTGGTTGTCACGCGACATTTATTTGCATATTGCTGGAGCCAAATCAGGAGTTTATGTATATATCAACGGGAGAGAAGTGGGATATAATGAAGACTCGAAGAACCCGGCGGAATTTCTGATTAATAAGTATGTGCATGAGGGAACGAATACACTAGTGTTGAAAATACTTCGCTGGAGTACGGGGTCTTATCTGGAATGTCAGGATTTTTGGCGTTTGAGCGGCATAGAGCGTGATGTCTTTTTGTATGCGCAGCCAAAGACCGCGATCAAAGATTTCAGAGTCATTTCTACGCTGGACGATACGTACGAAAACGGATTGTTTGAATTGGCTGTCGATGTGCGGAACAATGCGTCTGCCTGCAAGGAAGTATCAGTATCTTACGAACTCTTGGATACTGCCGGTAAACAAGTTGCAAGTGCTGTGAAAAAAATGCCGGTGGATGGCTATGGGCAGCATACAGTCTCTTTTGAAAAGAATTTGCTTGCCGTGAAAACGTGGACTTCTGAAATGCCGAACCTTTATAAATTATTGATAACCCTGAAAGAAGGGGAAAAAGTGACGGAAATTGTTCCTTTCAATGTCGGTTTCCGTCGTATTGAGATTAAAGAAAGCAAGCAGTTTGCTAAAAACGGAAAACCGTATGTCTTGCTTTTTATTAACGGGCAACCGTTGAAACTGAAAGGGGTGAATATCCATGAACACAATGAAAAGACCGGTCATTATTTGACGGAGGAATTAATGCGGAAGGATTTTGAACTGATGAAACAGAACAATATCAATACCGTGCGTCTTTGCCATTATCCTCAGGATCGTCGCTTCTATGAACTTTGTGACGAATACGGGCTATATGTATATGATGAAGCGAATATTGAATCTCATGGAATGTATTATGATTTGCGTAAGGGCGGAAGCCTGGGGAATAATCCCGAATGGTTGAAACCGCATTTGTATCGTACGATAAATATGTACGAGCGTAATAAGAATTATCCCTCTCTGACATTCTGGTCGTTGGGAAATGAGGCGGGCAACGGTTATAACTTTTACCAGACCTATTTATGGATTAAAGACAAGGATAAGAAATTGATGGATCGTCCTGTCAATTATGAGCGTGCGCAGTGGGAATGGAATTCGGATATGTATGTACCTCAATATCCCAGTGCTGAGTGGCTGAGATATATAGGTGAGACAGGTTCCGATCGCCCTGTCGTTCCTTCGGAATACTCTCATGCTATGGGAAATTCCAGTGGAAACTTATGGGATCAGTGGAAAGAAATTTATAAATATCCTAATCTTCAGGGTGGATATATCTGGGACTGGGTGGATCAGGGCATATTGAAAAAGGATAAAGGCGGAAATGAATACTGGGCTTATGGTGGTGATTATGGAGTCGATATGCCGAGTGACGGGAATTTCTGTTGTAATGGTCTGGTCGGTCCCGACCGCAAACCTCATCCGGCATTGGCGGAAGTGAAGTATGCGCATCAGAATGTGGCTTTTGAAGCAGTTGATTTGAAAGCCGGCAGATATAAGGTTATCAACCGTTTTTATTTTACGAACCTGAAGAAATATGATGTCAGGTATGAATTGCAGGCTAACGGTAGTGTGATTAAAAAAGGTAAAATAGCTTTAGAGGTAAATCCGCAAACTGCGGCTGAGTTTACTATTCCGGTTGTAGTGACGGTCGGTAAGCCTGGAGTAGAGTACTTCGTATGTTTCAGTGTGGTGACTAGACAGGCTGAACCGCTAATCCCGATCGGACATGAGATTGCCCAAGAACAGTTTCGTTTGCCGTTGGAAATGAAAAAAGACTCTTATGAGACATCCGGAAAAGTGTTGGAATGGAAAGCGGAGAATGGAAAGGTTATAGTATCTTCATCGGAAGTTTATTTTGAATTTGATAAAGTTACCGGCATGGTTACCTCCTATAAGGTAAATGGAACCGAGTATTTTGATAAAGCTTTCGGTGTGCAGCCGAATTTCTGGCGCGCGCCCAATGATAACGATTATGGCAACAGTAATCCCAAGCGTTTGCAGATATGGAAAGAGTCGAGTCGTGACTTCAAGGTGAGTGATACGGCTGTCAGAGAAGAAGGGGAAACAGTGCTGATGTCTGTTACGTATGACCTGCCTGCCGGTAACCAATATCTGATAACTTACAGGATATATAGAGACGGAGTGGTCAATGTGAATGTTAAGTTTACGCCGACCAACCGTGAAGCAGAAAAGACGGAGGTGTTGGAGGATACCAATTTGGCAACTTTTACTCCGGGCAAGAAAGCGAAAAAGAAGGATGTGCTTGAAGTGCCCCGTATCGGAGTTCGTTTCCGTATTCCGCACGTAATGAACAGAGTAGAGTATTTCGGACGTGGCCCTGTAGAAAATTACATAGATCGCAATGCCGGTTCTATGGTGGGAAGATATAAGACGAGTGCCAACGATATGTATGTCAATTATGTTCGTCCGCAGGAGAACGGACATCGTACTGACACGCGGTGGGTATCCTTTACGAATACTGCGGGGAGAGGTTTGCTGGTTCTTGCGGAAAAGACTGTCGGTTTCAATGCGTTGCGGAATACGGTAGAGGATTTTGACTCCGAAGAATCTTCTCATCCTTATCAATGGCGGAATCGTTCTCCGAAAGAAATTGCCGACAAGAATGAGGCGGAAGCAAAGAACGTGCTTCGCAGGATGACCCATGTCAATGATATCGTTCCGCGTGACTTTGTGGAAGTATGTATTGATATGAAACAGCAGGGAGTGGCAGGTTATGACAGTTGGGGAGCTAAAGTGCAACCCGGTTATACCATTCCTGCCAATAAAGATTATGTATGGGGCTTTACATTGATACCGGTGAGAAACGCGGGGGATGTAAACAAATCGCTCCGTTACACTTATTAAAGAAAAACGCCATGATTCAGATGAGATATGTATGTTGTGTTCTTTTGGTTGCGGTTTGGGGAAGTATGTCTTTCAGGGCAAAAGCATACACAGAACGTAATATGTTGCAGAAAATGGCTGATGAAGCTACATTGAAAGATATGTTAGTTATGAAACAGGTGTGGGTACCTTATCCTGCATATACAGATCGTGCGGGCTGGGATTCCCTGACGGGCTCCAACAAACAATATCTCATCGAAGCGGGTGAGAAGTTGCTTAACTACAAATGGCAGTTGACTCCCGCCACTGCTTATCTGGAGTTTGAACGTACCGGCAACCGTAAGATTATGGAAGAATCTTATATGGCCAATCGCCAGGCATTAAATACATTAATGCTTGCCGAACTGGCCGAAGGCAAAGGACGCTTTATTGACCAGTTATTGGACGGAGCATATATGAGTTGTGAAATGACTTCATGGGTACAGTCGGCACATCTGTCCCGTCAAAGCAGCAAACGTTCTTTTCCGGATTTTCGCGAACATATCATTGATCTAGGATCCGGTGGCTACGGAGCGTTAATGGCGTGGGTGCACTATTTTTTTCATGCCCCGTTTGATAAGATTAATCCTGTAGTCTCTTTGCAAATGCGTAAAGTGATAAAAGAACGTGTGCTCGATCCTTATATGAATGATGATAAGATGTGGTGGATGGCTTTTGACCGGAAGCCTGAAGGAATTATTAATAATTGGAATCCTTGGTGCAACTCTAACGTATTGCAATGTTTTTTATTGCTTGAAGACGATAAAGACAGACTGGCTGAAGCTGTATATCGTTCGATGAAGTCAGTTGACAAATTCATCAATTATATAAAAGCTGACGGAGCTTGTGAAGAAGGACCCTCGTATTGGGGGCATGCAGCCGGCAAACTTTATGATTATCTTCAGATTCTTTCGGATGGTACCGGAGGTAAAATCTCTTTATTTCATGAACCGATGATTCGCCGGATGGGGGAATATATATCACGTTCGTATGTAGGTAACGGGTGGGTAGTCAACTTTGCCGATGCTTCAGCACGAGGTGGTGGTGATGCTATGTTGATATATCGTTTTGGTAAAGCGGTAAACAGTGACGAAATGATGGGCTTTGCTGCTTATTTATTAAAAGACAAAAAGCCGTATGTGACAATGGGTAATGACGCCTTCCGTTCTCTCCAGTCTTTACTTTTCGGTCATGAACTGTCGGAGGCGATTCCGAAACATGATGTACCGGATGTGACATGGTATCCCGAAACGGAATTCTGCCATATGAAGAACAAGAGCGGAATGTTTGTCGCTGCTAAAGGCGGATTTAATAATGAAAGCCACAATCATAACGATGCGGGAACCTTCTCTTTGTATGTAAACACGATTCCGGTGTTGATTGATGCCGGAGTGGGAACTTACACTAGAAAGACTTTCAGTGGAGAACGATACACCATTTGGACCATGCAAAGCAACTATCATAATTTGCCTATGATTAATGATGTTCCGCAAAAATTTGGTCAGAATTATAAGGCTGCCAATACGGTTTGCAATGAGAAAAAACGCATCTTCTCCACTGACATAGCCGTTGCATATCCAGCAGAAGCCAAAGTAAAGAACTGGAAGCGTTCTTACAGTCTTGAGAGTCGTAAACTGAAAATCACAGATGATTATACATTGACTGAATGTGTGGCACCCAACCGGGTGAACTTTCTGACATGGGGAAACGTAACTTTCCCTTCGGCCGGGAAGATACATATTGAAGTACAGGGGCAGAAAGTAGAACTATTGTATCCGGTTCGGTTTAAGGCCGATTTAGAAACAATTGAATTGGATGATCCACGTCTTTCTAATGTGTGGGGTAAGAAGATCTATCGTATTGTTCTGAAAGATGAAAAGCAGGAGATGACTGGAAATTATACATTTACAGTTAAATTATTATAAAACATAGAAGTGGGCTTATCAGTTATAATGAGTTAATATCTAGTTGTCTATGGCTAAATTATTGGATTGTGCTTTTATCTATTTTTCTAACCTAAAATTAAGATTAGGATTTTTTGCAGAATTACATCGTGCGAAATTATGAAAAGATAATGGAGGTATCATAACAGCAACCAGTAATTTGGGGGGCTTAGAGGAGTAAATGGTATCTCTAATAAAAATGTTTTAGAGTTCACTTATTATAAGATCTTTTTTTAAGATAGAAACGGGAAAGATCGTTTCAGGGTCTATAACGGGAGTTGACTAGTAATTACTTTTGGTGAAATATTTGTATATTAAACTAATGGAATGGTTTATAGATACGCATGCGGATATTCTAACATAACTAAATTCTGTATATAAAAATAAAATATAATAAACCCAATAACAATTATATTATGAAGAACTTTAATTTATAGATGGGAATCGGTGGCTTTTTATTGATCACATTACCGGTTCAGGCACAGAAGAAAACAAAAGAGAAACAACCTAATGTAATCTTTATTATTGCTGATGACTTAGGTTATGGAGATATGAGTTGTTATGGTGCTTATCGCATTCAGACTCCGCATGTCGATGAGTGGTATTCGTTTCACAGATGCGCACGCGGTGGATTCAACAAGTACCCCATCACGTTATTCTTTATTTACAGGACATTATGCTTGGCGTAGAAATGATACAGGAGTTGCCCGTGGTGATGCAGGTATGGTTATCCGGCCGGAACAAACAACGATTGCAGATATATTTAAATCTACCGGATATACGACTGGAGCTATCGGGAAGTGGCATTTAGGTTTGGGAGATAAAACAGGTACGCAGAATTGGAATAAGAAGGTCAGTCCGGGACCGGAAGATTTGGGCTTCGATTATTCTTGTCTGATGGCTGCTACCGGTGACCGCGTGCCTTGTGTATGGATGGTAAACCAATAGGTACTTAATTATGATCCGTCGGCTCCTATTGAAGTAAGTTATACAAAACCTTTTCCCGGTGAACCTACAGGAAAGAATAATCCTGAGTTATTGACAAATCTGAAACCGTCTCCGAATCACGGTCATAATTTGTATTATCTTCTTCAGAGTTGTTTTTCAATTTGTTATCCTGACCGGCAATTTTTAGGTTTACTCTCAAACTTACCATGGACGCATTTGCCTTTATCAAGGTACTATCTATTGCTTGAGTTCTGCCATCAACTATATCGACCTTTATACACAACTCCAGAATATGGTTGAACACCTTCAAGAAAAGTTCCTCACCATAAGGTTTACGGGTACGAGAAAGCGTACTGTGCCATGGAAGTGGCTCGTCAATATTATAGTTTAAAAAATAGAGCATGTCCAATCTAATTCCTGTCTGTTCCACAATCTTACGGTCGGAAGGTATGTTCTCCAGATATCCAATAAGCATCAGCTTGAAAAAAACAACCGGATCAATGCTGGTCTGGCCCTCTTTTCCATAGTACTCCTGAGTATATTTGCGGATAAAGGACAAGTCCAAAACACCCTTTAAACGGCGATAGAAATTGTTTACAGGAACGCGTTCCGATAAACGGAATGTATAAAATAGTTTTTCTTCGTATGATTTATAACCTTGCATAATTACTTTTTTGTTTCTAATATACTAATAATTAATAATATATGCAACAAAAGAGATTACTCGTTTTAATAAATTTGAGTTGTGTAACAGGCACGAAGCAGCATCTCCTTTTCCAATTCCACCAAGCGGTTGTAGGATACGCGTTTGAGAAACAGGTGCGTCAGGTGTTTGTACACATACTCTTTATAGTAATGCTTGAAGTATCTGAAACCGCCCGAATGAAACAAAATAAAGATAACTATAATTTCCGCATCACTCATCTAGTTAGGCTTGTTACGGTGCTTATACTCCTTGTCGTCAATCATATATTTTCCTGTTACAAAGAAATCATCTGCCATACAATAAATCTCTGTAACTTTGGACTCTGAAAACATAGTGATAATCGTTTAAATGTTATAATTGAACACTATAAATTTAATACTTTTATCACTATGTTACTAATTATCAAACAAATATTTAGCTACTTATATCGAATTCACGTTATGACGATACGGAATTTGATATTCCGGCTCTTTGTAAAGAAGTAGGTGTCGGTCGGTCATTGCTTTATACTAAGTTCAAAGCATTAACCGGCATGACACCCAATAACTTCTTGCTAAATTACCGCCTGAAGCACGCAGCCACTTTATTGAAGCAATACCCTGATCTTCCCATTGCAGAGGTTAGTGACCATAGTGGGTTCAATGCGCCCGTATATTTCAGCCGTTGCTTCAAAAACCAGTTCGGATGTACACCTCAGAATTACCGGAAAGAAAAGAAACAGGCAGACTGATTCAGGACTGTTTCTTTTTTCCGAAACAATTCGTTCTGCTATTATTCACAGGACGAATGGTGAAGTCCGGCTGAGTACCTTTGGAGTAAATGATTACTTCTTCGCCTTTCTGTAAATCTATTTTGTACATAGATTCGGATAAAGCTGTGGGCGCAAATTGGCGTTTTCCTTTGAAGACAGGTGAAGATATGTCAGTCACTACAATGCAAGGTTCGCCTGTAAGGCTTTTGATAGTGATAAACTCAGTCTTACCGTTTTTCCGGCTGGCAGTGATAAGAAAAGCACCTTCAGCACGGAAGTCTTTATAAGCAATGTCTTTCCAACTGTCGGGAACGGCAGGGAAAATGCGCAGCTTTCCTCCCCAACTTTGAAGCAACATATCATGGATAGACTGGGCGGCAGATAATGGTGTTTCTATGACCGGGCCCGATTCACGATAAAGTGTATTGACAGATAAGAATTTAGTAAACAACTTGTCAAGGTATGTAAGCGCTTCATTGCCTTTACCCAAAGCGGATGATATAGAGGATGCTCCCGTACATGAATATCCCTGATGTGCCCCGGATTTGCCTTGCCAATAGAGGAGTGATTTCTCTATGAGGTCGTATTCTTCGGGATTTTCCTTATTGATAAGATATAGAGGATAGGCAGCCAATAGATGCGAATAGTGGCGGTGCGAGAAAGCATAAGGAACATCCCGTCCTATCATAAGCCCGTTGGCCGGGTCTGTGGGGAACGGTGTAAGTTCCTCCAAAGTCGTTCTCCAACGCGGGATAAGCGGATCGTCTATGTTCAGCCGGCCGGTAATCTCAAGTAATGTCCGGCAACCCCAAGATAATAATGCCAGGTCGAAGTTACAATCTTCCGCACTGCCATATTCCGGAGAATATGTTTGGGGCAGATGTATCTTGCCGTCTTTTCCTTTGTAGGTAAAGTGCAGGTAGTAGTTGATAGCTTGTTTAAGTACAGGAAAGAGTTTGTTGCGTAATAGCTCGTCATCCATTTTGTGGCGATAAATCAACCATAAGCTATGGCATGCCCAAGGCAAAAGCCCGACTTCCGCTGCTTTGTCCACACCGGGGATTCCGATTTCGCCGGATTCGCATACCAGATTCGACGAGCGTCCTATTGCCAATGCGTCTTTGCGATAGGCTTCCGGTACGTTTTTCTTAAGGTTTTCTATATTGTTGTAAATAGCATTCTCCAGAGAGGCTGCCAAATCGAGATGATTGGATGCATTGAGTGCCCAATAGGTCAGTTGTACGTTCAAGTTCCACCATGCATTGGGCCATGGAGTGACGGTCAGCCATGGGCCGGTGTTGTCTATTAGTGCACGGTCACCGCGCGTGGCACTGGCAAGCTTATACATCTGTATCCAATAGAAATTCTCTTTCATACCATCCGGTAACGTAAGGAAACTGCTCGGATAGTAATGATTCCACCAGGTACGGTGTTGTTTCTGTAATTTTCCTGTTCCTGTTGCTAATGCCTTATCCAAAATTTGAGCGGCATCCTTTTCGGCCGTGGCTTCGGGATACGAATGGGTTACGGTAATCCAGTATGTGCGTTCATTTTTTTTAGTTCGGGTTTCTTTCCATGCAACGGCTGTTTCACCTCCTGCCCGCAATTTCTGAACGGATACTTCCGGTTTTACTTCCGGTGCCGGGTTAAGAGAGTAGTCTTCAGGCACCTTTATCCATTTTCCTTCTCCTTTTGCATAAAGATATCGCGGGCTTTGGGCGGAGGCAGGTATCCATTCCCAACGGAAGTTTTTCTCTCCATCGGTGGCGTTAGTCTGAACCAGCATTACCATATCATTGGCGTGTACATAGGCGTGCAGACGGATGATTCCTTTTGTGGTGGTTATCTCTGCTTTTGTTTCGGCATTCCAGATGTCAAGATGCATCGTTCCATTTACGATTGTACCTTCAGGATGTAAGGCGAAGTGCCCGGTGAGCAGTCGGGGAATGGCAAATAAGTCCGATCCCGCTTTGTGGTCGTGTACCGAGCAGTTGCCGGTTTCAAACCGGATATAGTTCTGTCCCGGTTCCTTATAAATCATAAGTCCCAACATACCGTTGCCCATATAAGCCGATTCATACCAGTATTCGGGCAGTATTTCCCAGATCAAATCTTGTTTTTGCATGAAAGCAGGCCAGTCTATATCCGTTTTTACTTTTTCTGTTCGGGCGGATGCGGATGTATATCCTGTTACTGACAGACAAAGACATAAAATAAAAAAGCGTATTTTAATGTTCTTCATGATGTTGTATGATTATTATGTCGCAGGCAAAGATGAAAATTATATCTGTATTAATCAATATTTTCCCCGTTGATTTGGATGATTTGGAAAATAGATGCAACTATTGAGGACAATTTAGTCAGATAAGATAAAAATAAATGGTGCTATTTTGCCATACATTAATATCTTAATTAGATGATAGAAAAAATACTTATATTTGTGTTCTCATTATTTTATACAATTATATGTATTCGGTCATTCAGAAAAGGAAATTATTCATTTATAATAAAGAATCTATATCATGAAATTGAAAAACTCTATTCTTGCAGGATGTACTGCTCTTGTGGTAGCCACATCTTGCACCCAAAGAGCTGTCGAGAAACAAACATGGGTTGAAAAAGCTATTGAAAACGCACACGCTCAAATTGGATTGGAAATTGATACTATTGAAAGTAGCGGCAGATTTCTGAATCCGGTGACGCTCAATAATAAGGGTGGTGTCTATTATTGCGGATACGCTGACTGGCGGAGCGGCTTTTTCCCCGGCAGTGTATGGTATTTGTATGAACTGACAGGCGACACTGCTTTGCTTCCGCTTGCCCAGAAATATACTGAGGCTATTAGCGAAGCACAAAATCTTACTTGGCATCACGATATTGGTTTTATCATTAATTGCAGCTTTGGCAATGGCTTGCGCCTGATTGATAAACCCGGTTATAAGGAGGTAATGATCCAAGCAGCAAAATCTCTTTGTACCCGTTTTCGTGAAAAGCCTCAAGTGATTCAAAGCTGGGATGTGAAAGGAAATAGCTGGCAGTCGGAACGGGGCTGGGAATGTCCTGTGATTATAGACAACATGATGAATCTTGAATTGTTGTTTGAAGCAACCAAACTTTCCGGTGATTCTACTTTCTATAACGTAGCGGTGATGCACGCAGACCGTACGTTGAAAGAGCAATTCCGCCCGGACGGAAGCTGTTATCACGTTATTGATTACAGTATTGAGGACGGAACCGTACGTCATCGCCAGACTGCTCAAGGCTATTCCGATGAATCTGTTTGGTCTAGAGGACAAGCATGGGCGATCTATGGATATACCGTATGTTATAGAGAAACAAAGAATCGTACTTACCTTGACCAGGCAATCAAGACTTTCGAATTTATGAAAAATCTTAAGAATATGCCGGAGGACCTTGTTCCATATTGGGATATGGACGCGCCTGATGTTCCTGCTGCCCCGCGAGATGCTTCTTCGGCTTCTGTCATAGCATCCGCCTTATATGAGATGAGTACTTATGACCTGCCGGACGCTGCTTCTTACCGGGCGTATGCCGACAAAATAATGGAGTCGCTTGCATCAGAGAGCTATACTGCCAAATTGGGAGAAAACGGACGGTTTATCCTGATGCACAGTGTAGGTAGTATTCCTCATAACAGCGAAGTGGATGTTCCGTTGAACTATGCGGATTATTATTATCTGGAAGCTTTGAAACGTAAAACGGATATTGAAAAAACTGCCATTTAAAAAGAATGATTATGAAAATGAGAATTGTTTTATTAGCTCTTATTTCTTTTTGTTTCCTGAGTGTAAATGCCGCTGATAAGAAAAAGAATCAACCGGTGAACGACAGAACACAGTGGGTTGACTTATGTTATAAAATAGCGCAACCCGTTTTGGAGAATATGAGTAAAGGCGAGTTGCAAAAGAATATGCAACTGGAGTTGAGTCCTACGTGGGACGGAAGAGACAAGCGAGTGGCTTATATGGAAGCATTCGGTCGGCTCATGGCAGGCATTTCTCCCTGGCTGGAGCTGCCTGATGATGATACGGCAGAAGGAAAGCAACGCAAGCAAATACGTGAGTGGGCTTTGAAGGCTTATCAAAATGCTGTTGACCCGCAGAGTCCGGATTATTTGCTGTGGAAAGGACATCAGCAGCTTTTGGTAGATGCCGCTTATCTTGCGGAAAGTTTCATCCGTGCTCCTAAGGCCACTTGGGGACAGTTGGATGATACGACAAAAGAACGTTATATTGAATGTTTTAAGAAGGTGCGTGTCATCCGTCCTGCCTATAATAACTGGTTACTGTTTCGTGACATGGTAGAGGCTTTCTTGCTTTCCGTCGGTGAAGAACCTGACGGTTATGCCTTGACTACCGGCCTTAATAAAATAAATGAATGGTATCTTAGTGACGGATGGTATTCCGACGGAGCGGAATTTTCGTTGGATTATTATAATTCTTTCGTTATTCATCCCATGTATGTCGAGATACTGGAAACGTGCAGCAAGAACCGTTTTCCTACCCCAATCAGTTATAAGCTGGCAATCAGTCGTATGCAGCGTTTTAATACCTTCATCGAACGTCTTATTTCTCCGGAAGGTACCTTCCCGGCTTTCGGGCGTTCCGTAGTCTATCGTATGGGAGCATTCCAATCGTTGGCATTGGCTGCCTGGAAATATGGCCTTCCTGAAGGACTGACTAACGGACAAGTCCGGAGTGCATTAAGTGCAGTGATGAGAAATATGTTTTCAGTAGATGGAAATTTTGATGATAAAGGATTCCTGGCACTTGGTTTTGCGGGACATCAGCCGGATTTGGCCAACTATTATACTAATAATGGTAGCTTGTATATGACTTCACTCGTTTTCTTGCCTTTGGGTCTTCCTGCCGATCATCCTTTTTGGAGTGATCCGGCCGAGGAATGGACATCTCAAAAGGCGTGGGCGGGAAAAGCTTTTCCAATTGATGGACACCAGTCATTAAAGAAGTGATGTTTCCCCCGTCATTATCCGTTCAACGCGGGTAATGACACATCCTTCTAAAAAATAGATAGTTTAATGGCTTGAAACACTAAATATCGAAAAAGAGGCTAACGTTAGGTCAGCCTCTTTTTCGATATAAGAATTTTTAATTTTACTCTTCCGTGCTTTGAAGCATCTGGAACAGTTTGTCTAACTTCGGAGCCATGATAATCTCCGTACGGCGGTTCTTACTTCTGCCTTCTGCCGTTTCGTTGTCATCGACAGGCATATATTCGCCGCGGCCGCTCGGTTGTATCTGCAAAGGATTCACGTTATAGTTTTTAATCAGAATACGTACGACGGAGGTAGCACGGATCACACTCAAATCCCAGTTATCCTTGAATTGTACAGTGTTGATAGGCTTATTGTCCGTATGTCCTTCAATAAACACATCAATATCCGTCTGTTTGTTCAGTACTTCGGCCAATTTGCCAAGAGCTTCTTCACCACGCTTATCCAGACGGGCGCTTCCTGATTGGAATAATAATTTATCCGACATTGCCACATATACTTTTCCGTCTTTTTCGCGAACGGTCAGTTCATCGCTGCTGAAGCCTAATAACGCATCTTTTACGCTACTCAACAGTTTCCGGACTTTCTCATTCTGTGCATTGATCATCTGCTGCAACTCGTTGATAGTACGCTCTCTTTCGTTCAACTCGTTTTTCTTCTGGTTCAACAGGGCGTTCAGTTTTTCCTGTTCGGTCATGTTCACATTCAGCATACTTTGATACTGGCGGATACTGTTTCCCATTTTTGTTGTATCACGCATGAGGTTTTTGATTTGTACCGACATTTGGTTGCCCGTGTTACGGCAGTCGGTCAGTAGTCCTTGCAAACTATCTTTGCTTGCGGTAGCTGCCAGCTCTGCAAGCATGAACTTCTTTTTCGTTACACATGAAGTACATAATAGGATTGTAAGGAAGGTAAATAAAGTAATTTTCTTCATTGTGTTTTATGTTTTAAAAGGATATATACAATTAGCTTTGTAGAAATTCACATAGTTTTTGCACAGCCAGTGCACGGTGGCTGATTTTATTCTTGATATCATTTCCCAGTTCGGCGAACGTCCGTTCATAGCCTTCCGGTTTGAACACGGGATCATAACCGAAACCCGAATCGCCCCGTTTTTCTCTGATTATCTCGCCCTTTATCACTCCTTCAAAAAGATATTCCTTTCCGTCCAATATCAACGAAATGGCAGTACGGAATTGTGCTTTGCGATTTTCTTTGCCTTCCAGTTCGTGAAGCAGTTTGAGCATATTGGCTTGGGCGTCGTGTCCTTCGCCGCCTGCATAGCGGGCGGAATAGACTCCGGGGGCCCCGTCCAAGGCTTCTACTTCCAGTCCGGTATCATCGGCAAAGCAATCCAGGCCGTAGTTTTTAAAGATAAACGACGATTTCAACAGGGCGTTTCCCTCCAGCGTCTCGGCTGTTTCGGGAATATCCGTATGGCAACCGATATCGTTGAGGCTCAGCAGTTCTATTTGGTCTCCTAAGATAGCGGCTACTTCTTCCAGTTTATGAGCGTTGTTGGTAGCAAATACCAGTTTGCGTTTCATCATCTTATTTTGTTTTTAACGGGGTTGTTCAATACTTATCGGGCCAATCAAAGCTTGGAACCGGTTATTTTACTTTCAGTTTTTCGAATCCTTCGCCATATACTCCGATAACTGAACTTTGGGAGATAAAAGCATTCGGGTCGATACGTTTCACCAGACGGAAGATGTCGAGTGACTGGCGTTTCTTGGCAAGTACTACCAGTACTTTTACATTGGCTTTACTGTACCAGCCTGTGCCATCGAGCACGGTTACTCCGCGATCGGCATCTTTGATGATACGGTCGGCTATTTCGTCATACTTCTTGGAGAAAATGAAGAATTGGACCGATTGGCGTGCACTGTTGATAATCCAGTCGAGCACGACGCCAATGATGAACAGGGTGACGAAACCGAAGATAACACGACGCCAGTCATGGAATATAAAGTAACAGGAACTGATGATGAATACATCGCAAATCATAATCATTCTTCCGAGTGTCACATCTTTATATTTGTTAACTATGGCGGCGATAATATCTGTTCCTCCCGTACTTCCGTTATAGTTGAACACAATGCCCAGACCTACGCCACACATGGCGGCACCGATGATACAGGCCATGAAATCCTGTCCGGGACCGAGCAGTAGCGGTTTGCCGTCGGCTGTCATGTCCGGTACTTCCACATAATTGTTGACCAGTAGTTGGAACAACCAGAGCAGGAAAGTCAGCATAAAGATAGCATACGTCGTTTTTATACTGAATCGCGGGCCTAATATCCGGATAGCAAATGTCATCAGAACGGCGTTGATAATGAAATATGACCATTGGATAGGGAATCCGGTTGAGTAGTAGATGATAGCACTGATACCGGTAGTTCCTCCGGTCGTTATCTGATAGGGCAGTAAGAATGCCGCCCAGCCCAAAGAATAGCTGATTAGTCCGAGAGTGATGTAAGCATAATCTTTCACTTCTCTCATTATTCCCGCTTTTGCTAGTTTATGCATTGATTTTAAGTATTAGGTGTCAAAGTATCAGGTATCAAGTATTAAGTATTCACCTTGCGGATATATATTTGAATCATAGCCGTGGTGATACTTAATACTTATTACTTAATGCCTGTTTAAATAACAACGTTTACAATCTTCTTCGGAACGACGATGATCTTTTTCGGAGTCTTTCCTTCGATCCATTTCTGTGAACGTTCGTCAGCCAATACGGCTGCCTGGATGGCGTCTGAAGTTTCATCTGCAGCAAATTCCATATTGAAACGTGCCTTTCCGTTGAAAGAGATCGTGTAGTTGATTGTATCTTCTTTCAGATATTCTTCGTTGTATGCCGGCCATTGGGCGTCGCATACGGAAGTTTCGTGTCCCAGTACGTCCCACAATTCTTCGCAAACGTGCGGAGCGAAAGGAGCAAGCGTGATGACGAGTTGTTCCAGAATCTCTTTCTTACTGCATTTCAGGTTGAAAAGCTCGTTTACGCAAATCATGAATGCACTGATAGAGGTATTGTAAGAGAACTGCTCAATGTCACCGGTCACCTTCTTGATAAGTTTGTGGAGGCTTTTCAGTTCTTCCTTCGTTGCCGGTTCGTCCGTCACTAGATATTCATCCGTGCGGCTGTAGAACAGCGACCAGAATTTGCGGATAAAGCGGTGTACACCATCGATACCGTTTGTATCCCAGGGCTTGGACTGTTCTACCGGGCCGAGGAACATTTCGTACATACGAAGTGTGTCCGCACCGTATTTCTCAACAATCATATCCGGGTTGACAACGTTGAACATTGACTTACTCATCTTTTCAATCGCCCAACCACAGACATATTTTCCGTCTTCGAGGATAAACTCTGCCGTTTTATATTCGGGACGCCATGCCTTGAATGCTTCCAGGTCGAGAATGTCATTGGATACGATGTTAACGTCTACGTGAAGCGGTGTAACGTCATACTGGTCTTTCAGGTTCAGTGAAACGAATGTATGGGTATCTTTGATACGGTATACAAAGTTACTGCGCCCCTGAATCATTCCTTGGTTTACTAATTTTTGGAATGGTTCTTCCATTATGGATACACCCATATCATAAAGGAATTTATTCCAGAAACGAGAATAAATCAAGTGTCCCGTAGCATGTTCGGTACCCCCTACATATAAGTCTACATTCTTCCAGTACCGGTCAATTTTCGGGTCAACCAATGCTTTATGATTGCGCGGGTCCATGTAGCGCAGATAATATGCGGAAGATCCGGCGAATCCCGGCATGGTATTCAGTTCCAATGGGAAAACGGTTACATTATCAATCTTTTCGTTTTCTACCACGCATTTGTTCGCTGTGTCCCACGCCCATTTCGTAGCGTGTCCCAATGGAGGCTCGCCTGTTTCGGTAGGCAGGAACTTGGCAACTTCCGGAAGTTCCAGTGGCAGACAGCTTTCTTCGATTACATAAGGCATTCCGTCTTTGTAGTAAACCGGGAAGGGTTCACCCCAGTAACGTTGACGTGAGAAGATAGCGTCACGTAAACGGTAGTTTACTTTCACGCGACCCAGATTATGTTCTTTTACATAGTTCTTGGTTTTTTCAATTGCTTCTTTGATAGTCAGTCCGTTCAGGGAGAGGTCACAGTAAGGAGTGACGTCCGGACGCGGAGAGTTGCAGACGATACCTTCTTTGGCGTCGAAACTTTCTTCGCTGACATCACAACCTTCTACCAACGGGCGGATTTCCAATCCGAAATGCTTGGCAAAGGCGTAGTCGCGGCTGTCGTGAGCAGGTACGGCCATGATAGCTCCCGTTCCGTAACCGGCCAATACGTAGTCGCTGATCCAGATAGGTACTGCCTCGCCTGTGAACGGGTTGATCGCATACGAACCACTGAATACACCGGTAACGCTGCGGTCGGCAATACGTTCACGTTCCGTACGTTTCTTAGTACGGTCGAGGTAAGCGTCTACTTCCGCTTTTTGTGCAGGAGTGGTTAATTGTGCCACCAATTCACTTTCCGGGGCCAACACCATAAAGGTAACACCGAACATGGTATCTGCGCGGGTGGTAAAGATTGTAAATTCGAGATCACTGTCTTTTACTTTGAATTGAACTTCGGCACCTTCCGAGCGTCCGATCCAGTTTCTTTGAGTTTCTTTCAGAGAATCTGTCCAGTCGATAGTATCCAGTCCGTCAAGCAAACGTTGTGCGTAGGCGGATACACGCAGACACCACTGGCGCATCTTCTTTTGGATGACGGGGAAACCGCCGCGTTCGCTGACGCCGTCCACTACTTCGTCATTCGCCAATACCGTTCCTAATTCAGCGCACCAGTTTACCATTGTTTCGCCCAGATAAGCGATGCGGTAGTTCATCAGGATTTCTTGCTTTTCCTTTTCGCTTTTTGCGTTCCATTCATCGGCGGTGAAACTGATTTCTTCACTGCAAGCGGCATTCAGTCCCTCGTTTCCGTAGACAGCAAAGGCTTTTTCTAGTTCTTCGATAGGGCGTGCTTTCTGCTCGTCGTTGCAATAATAACTGTTGAACATTTTTAGGAAAGCCCATTGTGTCCAATGGTAATATTCCGGGTCGCAAGTACGGATTTCACGGTTCCAGTCGAAAGAGAAACCGATTTTGTCGAGTTGCTCGCGGTAGCGGTCGATATTGTTGATGGTAGTGATGGCCGGATGCTGTCCGGTCTGGATAGCATATTGCTCGGCGGGCAAGCCGTAAGCGTCGTATCCCATCGGATTGAGTACATTGAAGCCTTGCAGTCGTTTGTAACGGGCGTAAATGTCCGAAGCGATATATCCCAGCGGGTGTCCTACGTGTAGTCCGGCTCCTGAAGGATAGGGGAACATGTTTAATACATAAAATTTCTGCTTCGATTCGTCTTCCGTAACCTGGTAGGTTTTCTCTTCCACCCACCTTGCTTGCCACTTCTTTTCAATCTCCCTGAAATTGTACTCCATAGTGATAAAGTTTTTATTTATAGTGATTTATACTGTTATTTCTAATTTGAGGCACAAATTTACGTGATTTGTCCCAAACTACCTAATATTTGTTTGGGTATTCCTAGGAGGCTTGTCAGTTTGTTTATAGAGCACATATTGTCTCATATTCAGTCCTCAAAGAACGGAATTTAAGAACCAAATTAAAGAACCGATTCAAAGAACAAGGCTATGACAGGACAGGTATTTATTAATGAAATTGTAAAAGCTAGTTTTAATCTACGCCAACCTAGAAGTAAGAGGCCAACTAATATTTATTTGATAGTACGCATAAATCAGAAGCAAGCAAAACTATCGACTGGGGTAAAAGTCTATCCAGATCAATGGAATATCAAGAAACAAGAAGCATATATAAGCTGTCGTCTGACAGAATCTGATAATATAAATAATACTATTTGCAATAAAAAGTTATTAGAATTAAAAAGTCAATTTGAAGAATTTAAACGTTATCTTTGCGATAATCCGAGTAAGTTAGAAAATTGCTGGGAATTATTACGGAAATACATATACAAAGATTCTGATATGCGAAAGACTAAAAAAATAAATGCAATACATTGGTTACGAGATGCTATTGCTAACGATAAAACAATCAAGACTTCTGGTGAGCATAAAGGAGCATCGACCATGGAAACATATTTAATAGTATTGAAGGACTTCAATAATTTCTTATTAGAAAAAGGTAGGGAGGTTATTGGCTTTGAGGATATAAATCTAGCTTTAATCAAGGAATATGAAACTTATCTGTTTAACAAAAAAGTTAAGGGGGAACGTACTACGGCAACCAGCACTGTGGGCAATAAGTGCGTACAGCTTATTAGTATTATAAAAAGAGCGGAGCTTTATAATTTAATAGACATACATGAAGCTAAATTGGATAAATACACCAAACCTAAAAGTAGACAGGGAGATGAAAATGAAATATCCTTATCTGAAGAAGATATAAATAAGATACATTCTCTGAAACTTTCAGGCAAGGAAGAAGTCGTAAGGGATGTCTTCATTCTACAATGTTGGACCGGACAGCGTTTTAGTGATATGCTTTCCTTAAACAAAGGCATTGTTAAGGATACTGATAACGGGCAAATATTAGAGATTGTTCAAACGAAAAGAACTCACAGAGTAGCGATCCCGTTATTTCCTGTAGCTTTAGAAATATTGAAAAAGTATAATTTTAATTTACCTGAGATTTCTAAAAACACAATGTTGAGATATTTAAAGATAATCGGTTTTAAGGCAGGTCTTACGGAAGACCATATTGTAACGGAAGACAGAGGTGGAAAAGTCACCAATTCAATCAAGCAGCGTTGGGAACTGATAGGTACCCATACCGCACGGCGTTCTTATATAAGCAATATGCTCAAACGGGGGTATGACAGTCATCTGTTAATGAAGATCACCGGACATACTACCGAAGAAGCATTCAAGAGATATGTCAAAGTCCGCTCGGAGGATGTCGCGTCGTTAATCCTCAAGACAGAGGCAGGCAGGGTAAAAGACAAATTACCACAGGAGAGCTCTCAAGAGAATAATGTCCCAATGAATAGTAATCAAACACTAAAGGTAATAAAGGAAGGAATCGAAGAAGGCCTAAAACCGCTAAAAAAAGAACTGTCTGATATAAAAGAAGTCATGCAGTATATAACCATTAATAAAAGAAGCATACGGCCTGTCAATGCTCGTAGACTCATTGCTATGGTAGTTTCTTTAGAAAAAGATAATACTCCCTCTCAAACGATCATCAACATGTTAGAGGCATCAGGTATCATAGGGTCAGTTAGTGTTACAATGACAGGCGGTCAATATTTTCCGATGCAAAATATGAATGAACGAGTGTTGGATGAATTAAAGACTTTAGCTGTGGAGGAAAAAGACCTCAATAATAAATAGTAATTTCTCCCTCTCTCACCCCCTCAAACTCTTATAGATGAGAATAAATTGAAGCACAGAGATTGCACCGGTACTAAATGGTGCACACAGCTTCAAACAAGATTAAACAATTTTCCGGGTTGTCCCCAATACTTAGAAGATCATTGGGCGATTCAATTCGAAGGATAGCAGCGGTACCGGTAATTATCACAGCTACAGTCTGGGTAATGAAAGTATGACGCCTATCAAAGAGCCAAGTCAGGACGAAGAATCTTGATAACGGCTCTTTATTTTTTTCTTCTCCTTTTCCTTATCATTCATTTCACTTCCCTTTCTTCTCCTTCCCTCTTCACCTTAAACCCTTATATATGACAAGAATAAGAAATAAGAGACAAGAGAACGAGAATATATTATTAACCAACAACAAAAATCAAGAAAACAATGAAACATTTAATGAAAGGAATCAGAATCGCAGCATACATTGCTGAGATCATCGTGGCAGGTTCAACTATTGTGGAACTTGTAGAGAAGTATAGTGGTAGGAATAAACGTAAATCCGCCACAAGTAAAGTTGATACAGGCAATGTAGCAACTGATAACCCATAGAACGTCTAGTGAATGGATTATGATAAGGCACAGGACGTAATTATAACCATCCTTGAGGTAACCACATCCATACTCAAGGGAATCAAGAAGCTAAGAGGAATATTTGTAAAAGCAAAGAAATAAACCTCTTGGCTTTTTCTTTATCGGAATTTATTTATCAACCAATTAAAATAAGTTACAATATGGAAACAGCCAATTTATTATTGCCATCCACACAAAGGGCGGCAAAAGCAAACGAATGGAAGCAGGACGTGGAAGAAGCGGTTATCATCACAGAGCAACCGACAAAACGCTCATCATTCATCGAAGCGAACACAACGGAGGTGACTTTAGAACACCTCAGGAACGATTGTATCATACCCACCTTTGCCAAAGACAACGAGGTATGCATATCACATCAAAGTTTCATAGAATCCGTCTATGAAGCGGCCAGAGACTTTTATCATGGGGAAACGATTTGTAGCCCGGAGATAAGAACCTCCCATATTGTCAGAGGACGTATCCCGGAGGCGATTAACAAAAGAGTGGACCAGCTGCTGGAATCTGACAAGACTATGTACTACGAGCGCATGATCTTCAATATCGAGATCCCTAGTATACATGAGGATATAAACGGAAACCGCCTAAACCTGTGCATCAGTGGCTGCAAGAGCTACGCCAGGGATAACCTAAGCGGAAAGATGACAGCCCAGAGATTCAATCTGGCAATCGGATTCCTGAACCTGGCCTGCACTAATCAATGCCTGTCAACAGACGGGTATAAGGAAGAAATACGGGCAACCAGTGCGAGGGATCTTTACCAATCCACCCTGGACCTGTTCAGTCAATACAACGTAGCCAGACATATTCACCTGATGCAATCGTTGGGTAATACCATGTTGAGTGAACACCGGTTCTGTCAGATCCTGGGAAGAATGAGACTGTATAACTATCTCCCACAGGCACAACAGAGAGAACTGCCACGGTTGCTAATAACCGACAGTCAGATCAATAACGTGGCCAGGGCATATATCCATGACGACAACTTTGCCGGCGAGAATGGCGAGCTGAGTATGTGGAAATTCTATAACTTGATCACCGGAGCCAACAAGAGCAGTTATCTGGATACATTTCTGGGTCGTAGCGTTACAGTACAACCGTCCACGATGACGTATTGAAACCTGCCTGTATAGTTCTACTTTGTCCATATTTAAAATTTACGGCAAAATTAGAACTTATACAGCCAGATTTCAAGATGCTATCGCGTACGGTTGTACTTAGGGAGAGCTGTCTTTTCTACTTTTTTTATTTTATTAATGAAATAACATGTCTTCGCCTATCGTTTCAAATTTTGCAGTGCCAGCTTTTTTGATTCTTATGTTGCCGTTGCTCCAATTTGAAGGATACCCGCCTATGATATGGCCGAGGAATACGGCTTTTATTTCGTGCATACCTTTTCCTAATGCCACTGACTTGTCATTTCTTGAGAAACGTTTCACTTCGTTTCTATTGTTTATCAATAGTTTGCCATCTATCCATACTTCTTCAAGTTCGGAAGAAAGGAAATATACACCGTCTTCTTTAATGTTTACATACCCTGTAGCTACAGCACCGTATTGTTTCACTCCCCTCATCGATTTTGAAGTCTTAACGAAGGAAGTAAGTTCGTTGGTGGTCTTGATGATTTTTTCGACATCGAACCTGCCTTGGACCTCCTTAAATCGGTCTACATTGAGAAACGAGCCATAAATTACGTGCATCTTAAGACCTTTTTCGGCTTTTGCGACTTCTTTTGCAGGAAGAGGACTTTGTTTTTCCATTGTAATTGTTCTTACTTTGCTTAACTTGCCTGAAGGAAGAACTGTCGCTATCTTGATTGTGGCAGATCCCTCAAAGAACAAAGGAGATGTATATTCAGTCGATTGTGTTGTAGGGTCTGAACCGTCGAGTGTATATACCATTTTTCCCGGTCTTGAAGTTGTGAAACATACGGAAACTGTATCTATGAAAGCAATGAAGTTGCACGAGCCGCCAGGCTGTTCTGGCAGTGGAATGTGATAGTTTATGCTGTGTGCATCCATACGCACATATGCATTGTTTATTCGCCTTTCAAAGTCTTTGTAATCTTTGCGGTTGAGGCTTGTCCATCCTATTTCGGCAACGGCTATTGCTCTTGGGTATGTTGTGTATTCCCTTTTGTCGTTGCTATAAAGATATTCGCTCCATACGTTGCCTTGCACACCTTTCACAAAATGTTCTTTTCCCATTGTCACAAGAGTGTCCGGAGTAGGGTTATATGCATACGTTTTTTCGAGTGGGAAATATCCGCCCATTGACACAGGCTCTATTTTTTTGTCTCCTTGATAATAGTCAAGATATAATCCGTTGCGGCTTGGAGTCATTATTACGCCATGATTTGACAGTGCGGCTGCTATACCACCTTTCTCTCCACGCCATGACATTACTGTGGCGGTAGGGGAAAGTCCTCCTTCGAGTATCTCGTCCCAACCTATGATTTTCTTTCCGTATTTTGCTGCCACTTTTTCCATTCTCTGCACGAAATAGCTTTGCAGACGTTCTTCTGCCGAATGTCCGTCTTTGGCTTGAAGCTTCTCCTGCTTTATTCTCTTTTGGCAAAGGGGGCAATTCTTCCAACTGGTCTTGGGACATTCGTCACCACCTATATGTAGGTATTCTCCGGGGAACAGTTGTGCGATTTCTGCAATGACATTCTCCAAAAACTCGAATGGATGTTCTTTGCCGGCACACATAACCACATCTTCTACCCCCCAAACGATACGCGGACTGATAGGCTGACCATTGCATGAGAGTTCCGGGTAAGCTGATATTGCCGCTAGTTCATGTCCGGGCAATTCTATTTCTGGAACGATGGTAATAAATCTTTCGGAAGCATATTTCACCACATCTTTCACTTCTTCTTGAGTGTAGAAATAAGGACCGTATTCGTATCCTTCGCCTTCCACTCTCTTTGCTCCTACCTCGGTCAGCTTTGGATATTTCTTTATTTCTACTCGCCAACCTTGGTCTTCCGTGAGATGCCAGTGCATCCGGTTCATTTTAAACAAGGCCATCACGTCAAGCTGTTTTTTTATCTCGTCTACAGTCATGAAATGGCGGCAGGGGTCAACCATAAGTCCGCGATACTCAAATCGTGGCTTGTCTGTGATGCTTACAGCCTTGGCAGTCCACGATATATTGTTTACTTCGGTTTTACTCTCTATCTCAGCTGGAAGAAGCTGCATGAATGATTGAAGCCCGTAGAACAATCCTTGAGCCGTCTTTGCTTCTACGTTCACCTTCTTTGTAGTCACATCGAGCTTATATCCTTCATCGTTCATTTCCAAAGACGAATTAATGTTTAGCTTGATGTTTCCGTTCTCTCCTACAGGGATGTCATATCCCGTTGAGCGTCTCATCTTAACGGCAAAATATTCTGCTACGGTTTTAGTTTCAGGAGTTGTTGCCGATATGCCTGTTCCGCTATTCAATTTGAAAGAACCGTTATTGACTGTCAATGACTGAGGCGTAGGGATAATGTTGATACCATCGTTATAAGGTTTCATTTCGCCTGTCTGATTGCAGCAAGCAATCAATAAACTTAAAGATATCCCAGCGCAAAGGTTGGTAAAAAGTTTTCTTGTCATAAATAATGTTATAGAAGTGTTTTTGTAAATATACGAAATAATAGAAGAATGTTGTTTGATTGTTTTTTGAGTGTTCTGTTTGAATGGCGTTTAAATGTTATTCAAACAGAACGTAAATAAATGAGACATTGCTTTTTCACTTTCGCGTCTTTTGCATGCCGTATATTACATTGGAACGATAGTGAATCCCCATTTGTATTCTTTATTTGCAGGGATGAGATATTGTTTGTCAGGTTTTGCACCCCAACTATCGTAGCCTCCTAAGCCCATTTGTTTCATGTCTAGGCAAACTTCCACGAAGTCCTGTGGCTTAATGTCGTTTATATGGGTTTGTCTTCTTTTGGAATTTATTGCAGTTGATACGTCATGCTTCAGCTCTTCTGCATCACGGTTAGTCCACTGATAGTCGCGGTTGGAGGCTTCTTCACCGTCAAAATCTTCTACTGAGTTACGTAAAGCGTTAAATCCTATAGTATTGTCTGCGTATATAGTAAGTCCTTTGTTACCATTTTTGCTTACGCTTACCCAACGAGTATCTGTGTGATGACCATTCTCTTGTGGGCGTATGTATGGGAAATACATTTCGTCTGCCGTACTTTTATAGAGCCCGACAAGTGTACCGTTGTTGCGGTCTATATAGTTCTCCTCAGGTCCACGTCCGAAATAGGACACTTCGTTCATGTTTGCAGGCATACGAAAACGGACACCGATACGTGGCACTACGAGTTTTGCACTTTCTTTACGGATTGCATCGTTCCCGGGGGTGAATGTAGCCGTCAGCGTAGCTTCCGAGAGTTCGGTCTTTACGGCCTCCATGTCTGTGGATGTGAACGTATAGTCTGCTTTTACCACTCCCGAAGGATGTATGCGGTAGGTAGCTACATAAAGATTTCCTGCGGCAAGCAAGTAAGTAGCTTTTAGAATCGCATCTTTTCCATCCATGCTGAGAGTCGCATCTACAACATTAAAGTTCTTGCTCGATTGTTTCCATATTTGCAGACGTTTTGGCATTTGGTTTCCGTAGTCATTGTCGTTAGGTGCGCGCCAGAAGTTCGGCTGTATGCCAAATCCGTCTTCAAAATATTCTGTACCTTTTACTTTATACGAAGTTATCATCCCCTTTCCCTTATCGAAGGTAAAGTTCACTTTTGATGAAGAGACGGTTAATACATTGCCTTCTGTACTGCAATTCAAAGCAGGACCGGATATTGCAAACTCACGCTGCAGTGGTTCGATAGGCATGCGGAACTGGTCGTGTGCAAGTTCGTATCCTGCCGGCACAAGAGGTTCCGATTCTATTGTCGTTACTGTGAAATTCACGAAATACTCAGTCCCGACTTTAGGCTTAAGTCCGTTTATATTTACCTTAAGCTCCTTACTTGTCTGTGGCTCTATATCCATTGTGACTTTGTTACGGCGTATGACCTTATCATTTTCCTTCACCTCGTAGGTGATCAAGTATTTCTTCAAGTTGGTGAAATAATAACGGTTTGTAACGTTGAATATGCCGTTTGCGGCATCTCTCATTTCGAAACCCACATACTGGTGTGCGTATTTTACTTCGTTCATGGCCGGATGTAGTGTGCGGTCCGGGTTTACTATTCCGTTACAGCAGAAGTTTCCGTCGCTTGGCATGTTTGTACCGAAGTCGCCTCCGTATGCCCAATAATGACATCCATTTTCGTCTGTCATGTCAAGTCCCTGGTCCACCCAGTCCCATATATATCCACCTTGCAGATTGGGATATTTGTAGATAGCTTTCCACTGATCCCAAAGACTACCGGTAGAGTTTCCCATGGCATGGGCATATTCCGATGGTATTACCGGACGGTCGCTACCGTTTTTGCCGATGTTTTCCAGCCAAGCTGCACCCGGATATTGTGGCACGTACATGTCCGAGTTCCATTCCCATTGTGCACGCTCGTAGTTTACGGGGCGGTTCATTATGTCCTTGTCCGCTTCTTTCATCCAAAGATAAGTTTGATAGAAGTTATAACCATTACCGGCTTCATTACCCAATGACCAGAATGTAAGAGAAGGATAGTTCTTGTTGCGTTCAAACATGTTTGCGGTGCGATAAATGTGCGGCTTCAACCATTCCGGATTATTTCCCAGCGTTCCACCTTTACGTAACTCGTAGCGCATACCGTGACTCTCAATGTTTGCTTCGTCGTAAACATAAAGTCCGTATTCGTCGCACAATTCATAGAAACGTCTGTCTTGCGGATAGTGGCAAAGGCGGACAGAATTGAGGTTGTGTTTCCTCATTAATTCGAAGTCCTTGCGCATTAATTCTTCTGTCACATAGTGTCCTGTAGCAGGATTGTGTTCGTGAATATTCACTCCACGAAGTTTGACAGGCTGTCCGTTTATCAGCAACACAGTGTAGTTCTTTCCATTCCCGGCTTTTTGGTCAATTTCCTTTATCTCGATTCTACGGAAACCTACATTGAAAGGTACCACTTCCGTTACCGTACCGTTCTCTTTAACCATCATGAAGAGTTTGTAAAGGTTTGGAGTTTCCGAGGACCATGTCTTTACGGAAGGTATTTCTTTGTTGAACGCTATTGTACTTTCTTTTCCCGGATTTACGGAAACAGGTTCATATCCTTTTGCTATTACATTCTTTTTGCTATCGACAAGTTCGTATGATACTTCAAGATTGGCAGTTGTATTACGTCTACTCTTTATGTCGATGGCAAGGCGGAATATTCCGTTTTTGTAAGTATCGTCAAGTGTGGAAGTGATACGGAAATCACTAATTGACGCTTTTGGCTGTGAGTAAATGAAGACATCCCTTTCTATACCGCTCAAACGCCAAAAGTCCTGACATTCTAAGTAAGACCCCGTACTCCACCGGAAGATTTTCAACGTCAGGACGTTCTTCCCTTCCTTTATATAGTCGTTGATAAGATATTCGGCAGGGTTTTTAGAATCTTCATTGTAGCCAACTTCTTTACCGTTGAGATATACGTAACAACCGGATTTTGCACCTGCTATGTGCAGGTATATGTTGCGGTTGCTCCAGTCTGCCGGGATTTCTATATCCCTTCTATATATTCCTACGGGATTAGTTTCCGGAAGCAGCGGAGGTTGAGGATTTTTAGGCTGGAACTCGTAAGGTATGTTTGTGTAGATAGCTGTTCCGAAACCCTGCATTTCCCAGTTGCCCGGTACTTTGATATCTTTCCATGTCGAAAGGTCGATATTGGCATCTGTTATGTTGCCGGGAAGCTGTTTGTACGAATCTACATAGTAGAATTTCCATGTGCCGTTCAGTAGTCGATAGTATGGGCTTGCCTCATACTTGCCTGTCATGGCCTGTTCCTTGTTGGAATAAGTCATAAAAGCCGAGCGTGGCTCTTCACGGTTTACACATACGGTCTGGATGTCTTGCCAATATGGAATAGAGCGGTTCTCTCCAAAAACGGTTTGAGATAAGCCGAAATGACATAATGTGACACAGGCTGCCATACACAGGCTTTTGAGTTTGCGTGATATTGATATTCTCATGGTTTTGTTTAATTGTTTTTATAATTTAAATTTTTAATTTATTGTCCCTACATATTATAGCTGATTTTTTAGAATAGCTGATAAAAAATCTATTCGAGTTGTGAATTTGTCCTATTAGCTTGTCAACCGATCCTACTGATGATATTTCAACATATATCTGTCTGTAAGCTCACGTCTCTGTTCCAATGTCCTATCGTCGTCATACTGTTTCTGAAGCTTGACAATTTCAGCTTTCAGTTCTCTGACTACATCAGTGTATGCGGGATCTGTGTAAACGTTATTGACTTCTTCAGGATCTTTTTCCAAATCGTAAAGCTCCCATTCATCTATATTATAATAGAAATGAATCAGTTTGTAACGGTCTGTACGAACACCGTAATGTGGTTGTACGTTATGCCACTTGGGATATTCGAAATACTGATAGTAGGCAGACTTTCTCCAGCTTTTCCTTACAGCGTCATCGCCCGTAAGAATCCCCTTCATACTTACTCCCTGCATATCCTTAGGAACGTCTATGCCTGCCAGGTCAAGCAATGTAGGAGCGATGTCAACATTCAGGGTAAGCTCGTCCGGACGGAGACCTTTCTTTATGCCGTCAGGATAACTGATGAGACAAGGCATCTGTATAGATTCCTCGTACATCCATCGTTTGTCATACAATCCATGTTCGCCGAGAAAAAAGCCTTGGTCACCCATGTAAATGATAATGGTATTGTCGTACATGTCGTTATCTTTAAGGTACTTAACGACACGTCCTACCTGATCGTCAACCGAACGTACCACACGAAGATAGTCTTTTATGTAAGTTTGGAATTTCCATTTTTTCAGTTCTTGTTCTTGGAGTTTCGGGTCAGGAGTCCAGAATTGTTTTTTACCGGAACCTCCCCACTCCAACCATTTGGTACGTTCATTACTTTTGAGGTTAGTTGGAGGAACCTGTTTCATATCATTCCTTGTAAGATGGTTTTCTATGGTTGCCATAGACTTGCCAAGCGTCTTCTCCCTGTCTTTATAGTTGTCGTTGAAAGTCTCCGGATATGGGAACTCTACATCGTCGAACAAGTTCAAATAGCATGAATCCGGCTCCCAAGGACGGTGCGGGGCCTTGAAATGAAGCATCATACAGAAAGGTTTTCCTCCGTCTTTCATTTTGTCAAGCCAGTGGAGGGCAGCATCCGTGACAAGTGTAGTAGCATATCCCTTTTCTTTCGATTTCTTACCGTTCGTGTCGAAAACCGGGTCCCAGTATGTCCCCTGCTGACTCTTGTCGGCATGTATCATATAATAATCAAACCCTTTCGGCTCGGAAAAAAGATGCCATTTACCGAAAAGTCCTGTGGCATATCCGTTTTCCTGAAGAATCATTTGATACTGCTGCTGAGTGTTGTCGAAGATTATTCCGCCAACGTTCTGGTAGAAGCCGTTGGTGGTGCTGTACTTACCGGTAAGCAGACATGCACGGCTGGGACCTGAAATAGAGTTTGTACAAAGCATATTTTGCATGATTGCTCCATCGTGTCCTATCGCATCAATGTTCGGAGTAGGTGCAAGTTTGGCATTTATACCGCCGTATGCACTTACGGCAGCACGGGAATGGTCGTCAGAAAGGATAAAAAGTATGTTAGGGCGTTCTGCCTCTTTCTTTTCCTGTGTACATGCAGACAATACTACAAAACCACATCCTAAAACAGGTAATACATTTAAAGTTTTCATATTTATTGATTTTATTTTAGTTCTTTGATTTTTGTAAGTGAGGTTTTACGGAAAACAATATGCACCACACGAGCTTTTAAAGTCTTTCTACGACCTCAGATTGAAATATTGGACCAAATATCCATGCCGATTTATAGGCTTTCTTCTTGCCGATGTGTGAAATAAACTACTGACAGCTTCATATTCGTCCGTTTATTCAATTATTATTTCATCAAAATAGCAGCACGATTGTTGTCCCGGACGGATATGCCACTCCGGATTCTTGCCTGCATTAGTGATGCTTATGCGAATGTATCTTGCTTTTCCATTTATGTTCTCAAACTCTATATCCTCTACGAAATTGCCTTTTCTGAATATTTCAGAATCGTTATAGACTTTCTTGCATATACTTTTGAAATTGTTCCCATCTTCTGAAATCTCAATTTCGATAGCTCTTGGCTTATGTACTGCCATGCCGTAGTTGGTGAGACAACCAATCTTTATGTGATGTATGGTTTCTTTCTTTTCAAGATCAAGGGTGAGCAACAACGGGTTTAATTCATTTCTCCATGTACACCATTCAAAGTCCGACTGTCTAAGACTTCCCCGTATTCCGTTTGTAAGCAGTTTTTCATTGCCTTTTGCGTCAATGGTTTGCTTACCTGTTGCCATGTTCCGTATAATTGGAATCTCCAGTACTTGTCCGATCTGTTGTCCGCTCAGGAATGTGCAAGCCTTGACAGTTGTCTCCGTATAGATATTCAGTGGGGTGGTGTATAAGTCGGATTGATTGGCTGGTTCAGTACCATCCGTTGTATATCTTATTTCAACATCCGGACGAATACATTGCAACTCCACTTCCACGCAGTCTCCTTTCGGGGTTGATGAATGTTGTATGTTATACATCGACTTTGCATATACTATGCCTTTAGCGTCAAGATGAGAATCGTAATTGTCGAGTGCCTTAAGGAAGCTGTTCCAGTTTTTTTCACCTTTGGATGACCATGCTACTTCTGCCAAAGCGACAAGTCGTGGGAATATCATATATGTGACATCCTCCGGCTTATGGCAAAATTCTGTCCACATAGAACCTTGTACACCCAACAACAAGTTTTCATATTCGGGCTCCCATGATGGTTTCACAGGTTCGTAATCATAAACATCTTTCAGAGTGTTATTTCCGAAATATGTCAAAGGCTCATGCCATTGTGGTCCTTGGTATCTTATGAGATACAGGACTTCGGCAGGAGTCAATACGAAACGATGTCTTTGTTTCGCTGCTTTCAGAGCGGCTTCTCCTTTGCCTTGCCATCCGAATACCACTGCATTTTCAGGTACTACACTGTTTGTCAGTTCGTCCCATCCCATTACTTCCCTGCCTTTGCCTTGAATGTATTTGCTGATGCGATTCATGAAATATCCTTGGAGCGCTTCCTCATCGTGTAGTCCTTCTTTCTTGATACGTTTCTGGCAGAGAGGGCATTTCTTCCAATAAGTCTTCCATGCTTCGTCACCTCCTATGTGTATATACCTTGAAGGGAAAATATCCATTACTTCATCGTATATATCTTGCAGAAAAGAGAAAGTCTTGTCGTTTCCGGCACAGAAGATAATGTCGGCATTGTTTCCCCCAAGACCGGGTAATACTCCTATGAACTTGCTCACCACTGGACATGCGTATTCCGGATATGCTGCTAAAGCGGCGTTCGAGTGTGCCGGAATGTCTATTTCTGGAATCACTTCTATCTGTCTGTCTGAGGCGTACGATATTATTTCTTTCATGTCTTTTTGGGTGTAGAATCCGCCAATTGGTGTCGGCTCCCCTTTCACGGGGTTCTCCCTGTCGGGGAAAGGTGTATTACCCCGGTCTGCTCTCCACGCACCTATTTCTGTAAGTCTGGGATATTTCTTTATTTCCAATCTCCAACCGTTGTCATCCGAAAGATGCAGGTGTAAGGTGTTGAGTTTAAGCATTGACATGCAGTCGATAATCCTCAACAATTCTTCCTTTGGCATGAAGTAACGTGAAACGTCCAGCATGAATCCTCTATATGAGAAACACGGCTTGTCGTTGACGGTCATTGCCTGAATACTGTAATCTGTATTCGTAGCGTATTTGCCATCTATTGGTGCAGGCAGGGAGAGACGCAATGTTTGCAGAGCATAAAAGAAACCGTTTACGTCGGACGCGCGTATTTTTATTACATCCGGTGTCACGTTGATGGTGTAAGCTTCGTGGCTAAGGTTTTTGTCCGTGATAAATCTCACATTGCCTTTTTGAGTGTTTATCTTTACTTTCGGAGTAAATCCAGCAGACGTTGTAAATAGTTTTGCAAAAAGATTTGCAATTACAGCTTGCTCTTCGTTCTCGACTGCGATTACCGTTGTGTCGGAGAAGCGGAAATATCCTTCGCCTGTTTTCACCGATACAGGTTTTGGAGTTATAAAAACATCATTGTTTTCTTTTGGGTGGCATGAAAACAGAAAGAATGCAAGATGAATCGGCAAGATGTATTTCAATATATGTTTCATTCTGAAATGAATTGTTCGCGAGGATTCGGTAATCATTCATCATGTTATTACATGGTTTAGTCTGATGACTTTTTATTGATTTAAAATATTCCTCAAATATAGTTATAAAATTATTCTTTTGATTTATTTAATGGCGGGGATTTAGTCGTTAGTCAAAGAACTCTCCCACCAATCATCGTTAGGTTTCCAGTCTTTGCGTAACATATCCTTTCTTAATTTTTCTTGTTCGTCAAGTAGTTTAGTACGCCATTTCTGTTTTATGGCAGCTTCTTTTTTCGGATTATAAAGAGGGTCAGCTACAGGTTTTTGTGCGTTCACCTCATCGAGCCAAACCATGAGTTCCGTTTCCAGTTCTTTTACTTTTTCGGGATATTGTATGTTGATAGGTTCGTTTTCAGACAAGTCGACGGCAAGGTTATAGAGTTCGCTATGTTCGTTTTCGTAATAGTAAATCAGTTTCCAGTCTCCTTTACGTATGATGGAACAAGGTTCTCCTCCTTGGTTCCCGTAGTGTGGATAATGCCAAAATAACGGGCGTTCGGTTTTTGAGTTTTCCTTTAAAATCGGCATGATACTGATTCCGTCTTTATGTTGCTCAGGGATAGCATTTATTCCGGCATAGTCCAATATCGTTGGATAGAAATCAGTACCTATTACAGGAACATCGCATACTGTTCCGGCATTACATTTAGGGTATGACATTAATAACGGAACTCTAATTCCACCTTCCCATTGTCTTCCTTTACCTCCACGTAAAGGTAGGAGAGAAGATGAAAATGCATCTCCAGAAACTACGCCTCCGTTATCGCTGGTGAATATCACAAGAGTGTTCTTGTCAAGTCCTAGTTTTTTCAATTCGTTCATTGCGAGACCTATAGCATCGTCCATGTCTTTTATAACTCCTGCATAAACAGGATTGTCTTGTGTTTGGCGGACAGGTAGAGTGCGGTCCACCACAAAGCCGTTTTCCTCTATACCCATTTGTTCTGCTTTGTCACGGAAGTATGACCAATTCTTTTTCGAAGTTTCTATAGGCCCGTGTACGGCATAGAAGGACAGGTAGGCGAAGAACGGTTTGTTTTTATGTTTCTTCTTATGTTCACGCAAGAAATCCACCGTCTCGTTTCCTAACCTTATCGACAGGTTTTCCCCGGCAGGTCCGTCTTCAAGTTTCGGATTCTTATATGGAGGGAAATATCCTCCGTTCGGGCTTCCGCTTGTCCATCCTCCTTTGTTTATCATGAAACCATGGTCCTCCGGCCATGAACCTTTATCTCCAAGATGCCATTTCCCTGCTATGAACGTGGTATAGCCGTTGTCACGCAGGCATTCCGCAATAGTATATTCTTCTGCCGAAAGATTCCATTCGTAGTCTGCCGGAAGAAGTTTACTGTGTCTTCCGGTCTTTCTCCATTGTTCTCCGGACGCCTCACCTATCCAGTCGGTTATGCCATGTCGAGGCGTATATTTACCTGTCATTATGCTGGCACGTGACGGACTCGATACCTGGCATGATGAATAAGCGTTTGTGAACCTGACTCCGTTATCGGCAATCTTGTCTAAGTTGGGGGTCTCATAATATTTGCTTCCCATACAACCAAGGTCGTTCCAGCCATAGTCGTCGGCAAGAATAAATAGTACGTTAGGTCGTTTCGGTTCTTTGGCATTTGCTACTTGTGTAATTGCTGTCAGTGCCAAAGTGGAGAGCAGCAGTTTGATGTTGTTTTTCATGATACTTTATCTTTTGTTGTTACCTATTACTCCAATGCTTTTCCAATAAGCGTCCATTGCTTCGAGCGATTTGACAAACCTGTCGTAAGATTTGTTTTCTTTTTGTGTCCATCCCACTTCCGCTATTGCGGCAATGCGAGGGAACACTTTTACGTTCAAAGTCTTCACGTTAGGTACAAACTCGCACCACATCTGACATCCGAGACCGAGAACGTGCTTCCTTTCATATTCTGTCAGACTTTCGGGTACAGGTTCGAACGAATAAGATTTCGAGAGTGGGGTCTCTTCGTAACTGTAGTCTAAATAAGTATATTTGTGGTACGAGTTTACCACATCATATCCTTTTTTTACGGTTTTTGTCATCAATTCGGGATCTCCTTTCCAGAAATGAACGATAGTATTCGGTGCGAGCTTTTGCGAAGTCGTACTTACAGTGCTCTGATACTCGTGGAATTGATCGCCTGTTATCTCATTCCATCCCATCATCCTATGGTTACGTTCGTTCAGCCATTCGGACATTTCGTTAGTGAAAGCAATTTGTACATCGGCAGGCGATTTGAAACCGTTGTCTTTCATGTATTTCTGAATACTTTCCGATTCATTCCAGTAGTTATACCTCACCTCATCTCCTCCAATGTGTATGATAGGTGAGGGGAATAAGGCTATAACTTCAGTCAAAACATTTTTCAAGAATTGTCGTACTTTTGGTTTGGTCACGTTGTAGGCTTCCAGGTGTGGTCCGAAGCGGCATGCCACTTTTACCTTCTCTTTGCCCGAGCCTAACCATGGATAAGATGCAATTGCTGCAGTAGAGTGTCCCGGCATATCTATTTCGGGAATTACAAGGATGTGTCTATCTCTGGCATATTCTATCACTTCTGTTATCTCATTTTGTGTATAGAAACCGGAATGTGGCTTTCCGTCGTACACGTTGCTGCCGAAGTGCCCTATCATGGAAGAGTCTCTTTTCGATCCTATTTCGGTGAGCAAAGGGTATTTTTTTATCTCTATTCTCCACCCCTGATGGTCTGTAAGATGCCAGTGGAAAACATTCATTTTCAGTTCAGCCATACGGTCAAGCATGCCGAACACCACCTCTTTGCCCTTGAAGTAGCGTGCTTCATCCAGCATGAAAGCTCTCCATGAAAAACGAGGATAATCCGTAATTTTTGTGCAAATCACTTTTTTGCGGTTTGCACGCAAAATCTGTTTCAAGGTTTGTATTCCGTTAAATATACCATGATTGCTGTCCCCTGTCACTTCTATTCCTTTACTGGATATATTTATTTTATATTGTTCTGGTTTCTCTATATTATCATTATGCTTTAACTTAAGGATTATATCAGCTCGTTTTTTATTGTTTATGTATGAATTTATAAAAAGTTCGTTTTTTAGGAATTCCTGAAGGAATTGCGCTTCTTTGTATATTTCCTTACTTGCGAGAATATTCATATTCTTTTTAAGATTGAAAACACCGTCAAGATACTCTATAGATACAGGCTCAGGTATTATATAGAAATTATTAGCCTGCATTGTTGCATGAAATAAGCATGATAATGCACTTATTATTATGAAAAGTTTTTTCATTTTACTATATTTTTTTCTAATTTGTTACTCTTGAAACAGGAAACTAACTCCTGATTCGCATAGCTTAATAAAAATGTAGTTACAACTTTATAAATTCAATGATATCACCAGTATTTGTGTCCATTTCAATAACACCATCCTTTATCGTGTAGCCCTTATTTCCCTTTATCTTAAACTTACCGTCAAAAGGAATAGCCATATGCAAGCTATAACCCTTTTCTGATATTATACGTACTTTCTTTGTATTACCATTTTTCATTTCTGCACTTACTATAAAAGCTCCCATTGCACGGAATTTTTCAAACGAAACATCTTTCCATGAATCTGGTATTGCAGGAAATATACGTATTATACAGGTATGACTCTGTAAAAGCATCTCCTGAACACCGGCTGCAAAAGCCATATTACCTTCCAGAGTAAAAGGGCGATAAGTAAATTTAGACTTATCAGATTTGCTTTGGTCTCCGTTTGCATGGAAACCGTTAGGAAGGCAGAAGCATTCGGCAAAAGTATGGAGGGCTTCAGCGGCACCAGCCCCGTCAAATGCACGGGCTTTAAGATTTGCCAACCAGCTATATGAATAACCGCACCACCAGTCAGGACCATATTTGTCGAGTTTCGATATACTTGCATCTATCAATGATGCCTCTTTTTCACCATGAGACTTGTCAATCAAGCCTAATGGATGGATAGCTAACAGATGAGAGAAATGACGATGGGAGGCATTATATTTAAATCCTTTAGCTATGCATAAAGCACCGTCGTCATCCACAAGATAAGGAGGAAGTTCTGCTTCAAGAGAAGCCCAGTGTACAGCCTCTTCATTTAAATCCAGTTCAGAAGCAAGTTCGGAGGCCACACGGAAGGCAAAACGAACAAGTCCGCGGTCAAAATTAGTCATGTCATGAAACCATGCTTCCAAACTGTTATTATGAAACTCAGGAGAAGAACTCAATGGCAGTGTCCTTATACCATTTCTAATAACTGTAAACTGTTCAAGATAAGTTGCTACATCCTTTATATAAGGATAAGCACGGGTCCTGAGAAATTCCCTATCCTGAGAATATTTCCAGTGAAGATAGAAGTGTTGAGAGAGCCAGGCAGAGACAGTAGGCCCCATTGCATACTGACACCATCCACCCATAGGACGCCCTATAAGTGTACAGACTCCAGAGACATTAAGTCCATCTGTTCCAAAATACTGCTTTGTATAAGATTTGTTTTCCGCAAGTTGCCCCCATAAAGTATGAAGATAACCATATCCCTCCTTGAGATAATTGCCGGTATAGAAAGGCCAATAACTCAACTGAGTGTTCAGGTCATGATGATAATCACCCTTCCATGGCGGCAACTGACCATTGTCAGCCGTCCATACAGATTGAAGGGAGATAGGATAAGAGTTTTCACGTGCAGTACATCCAATTTTGTAAACCTCTCTATAATACTGTTTTTCTATAACCTTATCAGGAATACTTATCGAAGAACGGCTGTTAAAATTATCCCACCATGCAATATGACTGTCGTAATATGAAGAGATACCTTTATTCATTGCGTCATCAATAAAGGATGAAGCATCTCCTCCTGACAGGGAGGATGTTACACTCCATACGCCAACAAGGCTGTTCCCAACATGTTTCCACTTCAGGGCTACGTCATAGAAGAAATCGCCCCATCCCTTCTGGTGATATACTATCTTGTCTTCACCTATACGTTCTATGTCTCCCTGTTCATAACCAAGTTTCCATAATCCATGAGAACTTTGGTCATTAGCTTTATTTACAACCTTCTTGTTATATGAAGGAGGGACCAATACTGGAGAAAAATCATCAGAAACTTCATTAAATACAAACCATCCCAAAGGCTTTTCTGCATGAACGAAACACTTCATCGTTTTTCCTGACTCCCATATCACTTCACAAACAGCCTGTTTTTGATAAAGATGTACATGCTTTACGTTGTCAGTACTATCCAACGGAAATTCCAGACCGGCACCCGGTATTTTCGACGGCCCGGGATATGCATCATAGGGATAATCAAAACGTTGTTGTACAGGCTTATAGTCCTTCTTTTGTACCTGATTATACAACCAGTTAAATGAAAATCCATCTCCTTCAAGCTCTTTTGAATGACGCAAGTCCCACAAATCAACCCTGTCGATAGACATACGCAGATTGCTCTCCTTCTGCCACACCAAAGACCCTAAAGTGGCATTACCCAATGGCATGGCTTCATCCCATACTTTAGCCAGATTATCAAACTTTAAATCATGTATATCAGAAGTTACAGACAATTGTACATCATCATAACCATTGCAAGCACTTAAAACACCTATCAAAGACAACAAATAAAATATGTTCTTCATTGATGTAATTTTTTTCAATTAATATTCTAAACATTTATTTTTTTAACCATATTCAATTACATGCCCTGATAATACTCATTCTTTACCGGCATCTTTGAACCAATCTCAACATACCATTTATGGAGCATACCCTTCAACTTATCCGTAAGTTCGGACTCTTTAGCCGACAAATCATTCTTTTCAGATATATCATTTATTACGTTATACAACTCTACATGGTTGTCCTCAAAAAATTCTATCAATTTATAGTCCCCATATCTTACTGCAGCAGAAGGAAGACCACCAAGACCACCGCTATAATGAGGATAATGCCAGAATATTGGTTTTCTTATATATCCCTTCCCTTCTAATAAAGATTTAAAAGAAAAGCCGTCAATATGCTGATTTGGCAGGAGCTTAAGCCCACATAAATCAAGAAGAGTAGGATAAAAGTCCGTTCCCACCACAGGACTCTTTTCTATTACGGAAGGTTTTACCGTACCACTCCATCTTACAAACAGAGGGACCTTTATTCCACCTTCATAAAGATATCCTTTCCCGGCGCGCAAAGGGGAATTGCTGGTAGGTATATTATCAGTGGTATTGCTCGTTGCCATACCGCCATTGTCGGAGGTAAATACAATTATCGTATTTTCATCAAGTCCCTCTTCACGCAAACAGTTCATTAACCTGCCTATATTATCATCAAGGTGTTCAACCATTGCTGCATATATGGGCATATTCTGATACATCTTATGAAAAGTCTTTCCCTTCCTAGCGAACTCGCTCTCGCTAAAAGACATCTCGTGTAGTTTTTCACTATATTTGTCAATCTTATCCTGTTTTGCTTGCATCGGAAGATGAACTGTATAATAGGATAAGTATGCAAAAAAAGGTCTATTCTTTTTGGTTCTAAGGAACTTTATCATTTCATCCGTAAGGCGATCTGTAAGATACTCACCTTTTGGACCGTCCGTAAGGTGAGGGTTTTTATAAGGTGAAAAATAGCCACCTGCAGGATGACCGGCATTATTACCTCCGATATTTGCATCAAAACCAAAAGAGGTTGGATAGTATTTTTCTGACTCCGATAGGTGCCATTTACCTGTAAAAAATGTATCATAACCATTTCTACGGAATGCTTCCGCTATACCTGTCTCATCAATATCAAGATGCTGGTTAAACGGAAGTGAGGACAGCATCTGGTCCTTATGAGGACCGTAAGTTTGATTTCCAGGTATATAGTCTGTAAGATTTATTCGTGCCGGATATTTACCTGTTATAATGGCTGCACGTGACGGTGATGATACAGGACAAGCAGCATAAGCATAATTAAAGGAAACACTCTCATTAGCAAGTCGGTCAATATGGGGAGTTTCATGGAAAGTACTTCCAGTACAACCCAAATCAGTATATCCCATATCATCTACAAGAATAAACAATACGTTAGGTTTGTTTATTTTATTGTTTCCAGCATATAAAGATGTAATGCCGGAAGCTATTACGGATAATAGAAGTACTTTTTTCATCATTTTCTAAATTAAATAGCTTAAAAGCTAAAACAATGAGAAATTCTTTACCAAAGGCTTATCCAATGAATCATTTATTTTAAGACAGACAGCACTTACATTAACAGGTTTGTCAAGTTTTGCAATACGCTTGTGACCGATACAGCTACCCTTACAAAGAACTGTCCATTTGCCGTTCACCTTACCTTCAATAACATAACTGCGGACACGTTCTCCATATCTTATGTCCTCCTGAATAATAAAACGCGAGACTTCTGTCGAAGACTTAAACTTTACTTCATATTTGTTACCCTCACCGGAAGTACTCTTTAAAGGATTACCATATTCGGCCTTGATTGCATCTCCAAATTCGGCCAGTCTTAAGGAGTCACCGGAAGGGATAAGACCACGGTCATCAGGGGTAAGACCGAGAATCAAAGTTGAATTATGTCCTACAGACTTCTCATACATGCCCATAAGATTTTCTATTGGGAAAACATGCGCCTCATCTCCCGGTTCCCAAAACCATTCGTGACGACCTTTATAACCGCGAAGAGGAGCATCGGACATTGCAGGCATATAATATTCTCCCTCCGGATCACCGTTTTTTAGCAGTTGAAAGTTATTCTTATTTACAACCTCCTTGTTTCTCGAGTGTGAATAAGGGAAAGGATACGTACCCCAACAAGGATAAGGGACAGTACCACTTTCAGAGCCTCCCCAACGAATGTCAGCCCTCTGGCTGTTGTGATAGAAGATTATATTTTTTTGATATTTCTCAACTATTGGAAGAATATCAGCGCCACCCAGTTCCGGGCCATGTCCTCCACCATCATACCACACTATTGCAAGATCACCATAACGCGACATTAGTTCCTCAGTCATACCTTCACACATTTTATTATAGAAATCCTGGCGGTTCTGTTGAAACTTACTACCATCTTTAGGCATCATAAAATCATATACGCCAAGGAATGAGTTCCATCTTATACCGATATATATACCAGGCTTTACACCATATTTACGACAAGAGTTCACAAAATCACGAACTATATCACCTTTGCCGTCTTTCCATTTTAAGGCTTTCATGCAATAAGGATTCACTTCAGACTGATAAAGAGCAAATCCGGTCTCGTGAGTAGCTGTAATAATGGCTATTTGGGCTCCCATACCTTTTGCGCTACGTATCCACTGGTCGGTATCATACTGTTCTGGATTGAATATGTTTATATCCGGAATAGGTGTTGTTCTGTTATATACTTGATTATATTTCTTTCCGTCAAAAACATGAAGGTCATAATGGAATACAGCTGTAAGTTCGGCATCCTGCCATACTAACTGTGCCGGTGTTGGGACAGGCATTTCCTTTTTTTGTGCAAACACAGATACCATACTGCCACATAATAGCAATGATGAAATCAATAACCTCTTTGTACATTTTTTATTCTCAGTTTTTTTGTTCCTCATAATTGTATTCTTAATTTGAATATAATCAGTAAACAGCCAATGAACGCCTACTGAACACAGGATAACCATACCATGTCTGTCTTTATAACTTAGAGTCTAACACCGTGCCTATATAAACCCATTCTCCTGTAATTTTTACTGGATTGTTTATAGATAAAGCTATATCTTTGGAGTCGTTTTCAAGTTGATTTATAATACCTATTCCCAGCTTGTAGCCATCTTCTGTCTTTTGTCCTATTTCAAACTTGTCTGTAGCAGAGATAGTCTTGCCATTTATTAATTGGCTCACTTCTATGTTATTTGAAATAAATTTTTTTACAATGTTATTGTTTTTATCAAATAAGGCAAAAGATACCTTGTATTTATTGCGCAAATTTACATTATTATTCGGCAAGACACCCACACCAATGTTTTTCCACGTATGGTTTATGTAGATTGTACTGTCATTTGTACTATAAGATATTTCTTCCGGATAAATTCTGTATCCACCTCTCTTGAGAAAAAGGTTTGCCGCTTCCGTAGCTTCATTCATATAACGTTCTGTCTCCACTGTGGTGCGCATGTCTAAATAGTTGGCATGAGATTTCAGAGCCAGGTTTACCACCTCGTCGTAGTATTCTCTCCATGAAGTCCACACTATGCGCCCCTCATTCTGCTTGTGATATTCTATCGGACCGTTTCCCCAATAGCAAGCCTCGGCTATGATTATTCTTTCGGGAAAATATTTCACGAAATCCAATCTGTCTTTTTCCGGAAACCATTTACTGCCAAAGCCGTCCCTGCGTGGCGAGAATTTCAATTCATCAAAAGCCAGTTTTATCTGTTCCTCGTCCCTCACACCATAATTCACCACGTTTATCACCTTGTCGAAAGCCTTTGCATACGCTTTCGATACAATTTCATGTACACGATGCTTGTTCTCCGGGGTCTTGTATCTGATGTTGTGTTCTTCGCCCCACAATCCCAAACCGCTACAATCCACATAATCCACGATAGCCGGATTGTTGAACCGCTTGCCGAAAGCTTCGATGAACTTCGTATATTTCTCTAAGAAAACAGGGTCGTCTGCATAAACCACGGCGTTTCCCATGTGATTGTATGTCTCCGCTTTATCCATAACGTATTTCGGGGTACCTCCATGAGTGAATACCCTGAAAGCGAGACGGATGTTCCTGTTTAAGGCTCCTTGCACGAGGTTTATGAAAACAGAATCGTTGTCCCATGCATAAATACCTTCTTCCTTTTCCATTTCGTCCCATGTCCATCTCAGATAGAACGTTCCGGCATACTTTTCTGCAGCCTCGTTCTGTTTTTCCCAATATTCCTTTCCGTTGGTGTGCCTGAATCTTCTTTCCGAATACAAGGTCCATCCCATGTAAGGGTTTTTAAGGTTACTCACTGTATCGGGAGTAAATGTAACCAAGGTCTTATCACCATATATCTTGCCGGTACACGATGTAGCCATCAGCAATATTGTCATTACATAGAAATATATTTTCATTACTATTGTATATTTATAAAACAGCTAATCTTTATATATTAAGAAGAATTACGACTCACCTTTTTTAATTATTGTTTGATATATATCCTACCAATACCCATTCGTCTTTGATGATTTCCGGATTTTCCACAGATAGAGTTATATCTTTGGAGTCATTCTCGCAAGTGTTTGTTATTCCTATTCCGAGTTTATAGTCGCTTGCTGAAATATGTTTCATTTCAAACTCTTCAGTGACTGATATGGCAGTATCGCCAACGAGCTTGCTTACTTCTACTTTGTCGGAATACCATTTGCTTACTATTCCGTTGTTTTTGTCGAACAAAGCGAAGGCCACTTTGTATTTATATCCCAAAGCCACATTGTTGTTGGGTAATACGCCTACTCCGATATTCTTCCATGTATGATTCACTGTGAGTTTGCCGTCCTTTATGCTTCCGTCTACTTTTTGGGGATATATCCTATATCCGCCTTTGGAGATGAAGCGTTGCACATCATTTAGGTTCTCGGTAAGGAGGCGTTTGCTTTCTATCGGTGTACGCATGTCAAGATAGTTCACGTGGGTTTTCAACGCTTCGTCTACTAGTTCCTTGTAGTAAACCTGCCATGTTGGCCATTTGCCGTTTTCCTGTTTGGCTATGTCGTAGTTATTTCCCCTGTAACATGCTTCGGCTATTAAAACCTTGTCGGGGAAGTAGCTTGTGAAACCTTTGTACTGGCTTTTCGGAAACCATTCGCTCACGTAACCGTCGCGGCGTGGAGAGAATCCCAGCTCATCGAAAACCACTTTCTGTTCGTGCTCGTTTCTCACTCCATAGTTCACTACCGTTATTACCTTGTCGAAAGCTTCGGCGTATGCACGCACTATGCGGTCATGTGAAGCGTTTCTGTTTTCCTTGTTCTTCCATTTCACATTATGCTCTTCACCCCACCAACCAAGACCGTAACAGTCTATGAAGTCCACACGTGTTGGGTCGTTGAACTCTTCTCCGAACGCTTTTATAAATTTTGTGTATTTATCCAAGAACACAGGGTCATCGGGATAAGCGTTCTTATGTCCAGGACTGTCGATGAAATGCTCTGCGCCTGCCTTGAATACGTATTCCGGTATTCCTTGCTTGGCACAGTCTCGTCCGTTGGCAATTACTCTGAAAGCAAGTCTCAACCCTCTATCGAGCGCACCTTGTATAAGTGCCTTGAAATTTTCATCATAGTTCCAGGCATATTTGCCTTCTTCCGGTTCGAAGGCTGCCCATGGCCAGCGTATGTAATACACATCGGCATACTTGCGTGCTGCCTCATCTTGTAGTTTCCAATACGTGTCCGCACTATCCAGTTTTTGTATTCCCAATGAATATAGCGTCCATCCCATGTATGGATTACGTATATGTGTCATCGTGTCAGGGGTGAATGTTGCCGATACTGTGTTTGTGATTCTTCTTTCGCACGACATCATACATAATATCATTGCCGATATATATAAATATTTTTTCATTATTAGAATATAATTTAATTGTATAAAATCTTTATCCGATGCCTTTGTGTGTAGTTCCAATTATTATGGTAATGGAATAAAGCCACCTTTATTTCCTGTTGCCCCAAACATTTTTGCAGCTTCTTCATTCATTTTTTTTACAGATTCTTGATTAACTACTGTATAAGGCTGTTCATTCAACTTTTTACAGTTGATTTGGAAAACATAGGCAGGAGAACCTTTTTTTATATCTTGTGGTAAATTCAACAGAATCCCCAAGTTTGAATCGTTAAAATTAATTCTCTCATTATATCCTAGCAGGTTTATGGATAATATATCATCTTTTTTCCATCCTTTAAGAGATGATAATAATATATTGTTTTTCAAGTCCGAACAAATTATCACATTCAGCACATTATCTTTTGTTGTGTATCTGATATTATCTTCTCCAAAAGTTTTCCATGGTTTTGTTTCATATATGGCATCTCCATTGACTTTCATCCAATTACCTATTTCTTTGAGCAATATCATCGCTTTTTCATCAATACTGCCATCACCTTTAGGGGGTATGTTAAGCATAAAAATACAATTCTTAGAAACAACATCAGCCAATGTGGAGATTATCCTTCTTGATGAATAATATTTGGCATTTTCAAAATGGAACCAAGGACCTATGGATTCTTCGGACAATTTTGGAACAGTTTCAATTTTATCGGTATATGACCTCTCAAGTACCGTTGAAGTAACACCGGGGAAAAAAACTCCATGGTACTTAATGTCTTTCAATCCCATAAATCCTTCATTCTTGCCTTTGTGCATCTTGGCATTATCGTTATAATAATGAGCCAAGACTTCCATGCCCACCTTCCCTCCATCGTCTGTATATGGCAAAGCGCCATCAAAATAAAAGAAATCCGGATGGTAATTATCAATCAAATCAAATAATCTGGCTTTCCAATGTTTTTTCCAGCTATCAGGAGAAGCCAATGGAGAACGATAATGATAAAACACAGGACCTAAGTTCCTAAAATTCGGATATTCAACATATAAGTCTTGATATTCTTTCATGTTACCATCATAGGAAATACCGACTTTATCTCCAGTCTTATCTGCACCTTTGTTTGACTGAACCCAGCTATACGCTCTTTCAAGATGAGTTGTCACTCCCCATTTCAATCCGGCTTTTAAGGCCGCTTCACGCATTTCTTTACACACGTCCTTTTTAGGACCATAATTAAGTGAATTCCATTTCGGTTGGTGCTTAGAATTCCAAAAATCAAAATTATCATGATGCACAGCCATTGTTACTACAAATTTTGCTCCGGCATCCTTAAACAAAGACACCAATCTTTCTGCATTAAATTCGGGGGCTTCCCAAGCCATCACAACATCTTTGTAACCTACCTCTGATGGGTGTCCCCAATTCTTTAAATGATCAATATATGCAGGCGAACCCTCTTCATACATTTGACGTGCATACCAACCATTATTGGAGCTTTTTGAAGCGGATTGAGCATTCCAATGGCAATTAATACCGAACTTTGCCTTTTGTATCCATTCAGGACACTCATATTGTTGCAAAGAAGAAAATGTAGGTTTAAAATGTTGAGAATGTGAAAGAACATACATAAAACTAAATACAATTAAAATTCCTGTTCTTTTCATATAAATAGTTTTTTTAAAGTTATAAACATAGTGATTATGAGTTTTCGAGTATTCAATTAGAGCCCCACATTAATCCTTAAAACGTAATACATACACTATTGTATGATTGTCACCATTCATATTTGCTCCCGAAGGGACATAAAGATAAGCAGGTTTTTCATCCTTCATTAAAATCTGTGGTCTCTCAAATTTTGGAAGTGAGCCATAAATCAGTTTGGCATTATCCAGTTTGTGTGGGGGCAGATATTTCTCAAATTTATGAAAACCAGATTCTGATTCATTAAAATTAAATCCATCTTCAGATTTCCACAATATTCCACCACCTGTCTCAAAAATGCCATGATTATCAGTAGTCAACAAACATATCTTATCATTATAGATAAAAGCATATCCATCTTCAATACTACTATTGTTTTTGGTAACAGGATTTGGCAACATTACATAAGGCCCCTCTACCTTCTCGGCTACAGCAACCCCCATCTTTGCCTTATTGGATTTAAAATAAAGATAAAACCCACCGTCAGGATGTTGAAGTAAAGCCGGATTATTCACACCGTTTGTAGCCTTGTAGGTCCAATGTTTCGGATTCTCCGAAGGAGAAAGGATACAACCATCATTACCGACTTTTTTCCATGGACCATACAAATTATTGGAAATAAGCATACCAATCTTCTGATTTGAAGGATGAGGCGGCTGTTTATAATTATCATTAGATATGTAAAGAAGCACATACTTATTGTCAATCTTATGAATTGCAGGATTATGTATGCCATATTTATCCCACGTGTTTTTTTCTGTTCCTGTCAGAACCATATCAGAGAATTTGAAAGGCTTTTGGGGACTATCGGCTACATAATGTGCTATCTCGCTGTGCGAACGCCATCCCGGGTCGAAACCATACTCAACATGCCAACGTGCAGCAAAAAGATGTACTTTCCCGTCATTGTCCCATATGGGAGAAGCCCCCCAAACGTGATATCCCGGTTCATTTATCGCAACACCAACAAATTCCCAATGGTCGGAAAAAGATTTATTATCTTTCAATGGCATAGTTTCTATATTTATGGAATTGTACCTGTTGAAACAACCTATATCACGCAAAATATTTTCTTCTGTTGTCGGCTGAATCTTATCGGACGATACGACCTGCTTGTCTTTTGCCGCAATAATAAAGCAAACGCTATTTATCAGAAAAAATATACATATAAAAATTTTCATCTTAAACAGTTTTATAATGGTACATAGTCAAGATACTTTTATGATAAAAGACTATCCTACTTTTTCTATGGTAAAACAATCAATATCGGGTGTCCATGTCAAACGGCTTCCCATACGGATTACATTATATCCCGGTTGAAGCTCAATCATAAATTCTACTTTCTGCATTCCTTTGGAGCGATTTGTTTCAAGACTCTTAAAGTCTGTACGAGTTCCATTGACCGTTACTTCAAGGCAACGGTCCTTAACTTCTCGTCCCTTGATACTGCTTGTTGTATTATCAGCCGGAACATAAGATATCACCATTTTATACTTCCCACCCTTCTTACTAAATACCTTATTCCATTCAGCATAGTTATCTTTATGACCACCCAGATTACAAATAGTCATTCTGCCTGAAGCCTCTTCAAAAGGCATATAATTTACGCCGCGCTTATATTTTCCGAGAGCGTCAAACAGATTCAAATAAGCATGTTCAGCTTCATATATAGTACGTTCTATACGTTTCTCTCCTTCAATACGAAGAATCTTGACACCATGAGGAACAACATCATATTTAATGAAATCTTTAACAGGACGTTCATCCTTTTTCTTTATCAGGTCTCTTACTTTAGTTTCTCCATCAAGTTCAAGAATATTCAAAGGTGCATTAAAAGAACAAATTTCATCAGAAGGATTATATAATGCCACAGCACGTGTCTTACCCATCTCCTGCTCTATATCCTTTACCAAGACATATCCTCCATTCTCATGCTGCACAATATATGCCTGTAGTCCCAAAGGGTCTTGATTAAGTGCTATAAGTTCTTTGTTCTTTATAAGATTCAGAGAAGATTCAGGTATAGTAGTAAGGTCACAACCTATCAGTATCGGAGAACTCATTATACACCACATTCCAAAATGAGTTTCTTCCTCCTCAGGTTTCAACCCACGACCAATTTCCAACATATCCATATCATTATAATGTCCGCCACCGGCATAAGCAGACAAGTAAAGATTCATATCTATACAACGCTTAACCGCCCTCCATTCCGGAGCTATATCCGGACTTATTCTCCATGAGCGTGCAAGATTTTTAACCCAGTTACCCGGATAAGCCCAACGACAAATGTTCAATGATATATTACGCGGACAAACCTCACGAATAGCATTGACTATCTCTGTATATCTCTCTTCTTCATCTAGCTCAAGCTGCTGTCCTGCACCACAATAGTCTATCTTTATGAAGTCAAATCCCCACTGATTGAAAAACAAATCAGCATCCTGACGTTCAAATCCGTAAAAGCCTACTCCTATACCGTTTTTATCTGCATCCCATATAGAACCGCAAGTATTGGATCCGGCTTCAGAATATATACCTGCTTTCAATCCTTTTGAATGAATATAGTCTGCCAGTATTTTTATTCCATTAGGGAAACGTGTCGGGTGAGTATGAAGAACACCTTTTTCGTCTCTGTAACCGAAGAATCCGTCATCTATATTAATGAAACTATATCCTACATCCTTCAACCCTTGAGAAACCATAGCATCAGCCTGTTTCTTTATAAGTTCTTCATTTATATTTACACGATAAGTATTCCACGAACTCCATCCCATAATAGGTGGTTCAACATAGTTGGTCTGAGCATTAGCTGTGGTCAATAACATTCCTGAACCAAAAGCTGACATTAAAAATAAAGTCTTAAATTTTCTCATTTGCATCATTTCATTTCTGTTTCACATAATAAAGTCTGCGTCTGCGTTTACTTTAAAAAGCGGACTTAATATTAATTCTATTGGGTGGGTTTATAAGTTTTCACTAAGCCGGACTGTGGTTACAGTGTTTACTGTTGTATTGAATATATCCGGTATCAGGCTGGTGCAACACGAGGCATCGGGCAAATTTCTTTCTTCATGTCAGCCTGCATGGCTTTGTGCAATAACTGAAACTTCAAGTCTTTGAAGTCGGGATTTGACCATAAGTTATTATACTCATGCGGGTCTTCCTGCAAGTCGAAAAGTTCTCCTTCGTCACTGTTCATATACCATACAATTTTATATCTATTGGTGATATAGCTTTTTTGATAGAATTTCGTCCTTTGGAAGTGATTTTCTACAATTACAGATTCTCTCAAACTATCTTTCTTTCCTTTAAAGACATCAGACATGTCAATGCCCGACATAGTCATTGGCAAATTCTTCATTCCTATCAATGATAGCATAGTAGGAGCCAAATCGACTATTGAAATAAGAGCGTCGCTTTTCTTGTTTTCAGGGAAATGCTTTTTCCATGATGCTAAAAATGGTATTTTTACATCTTCTTCAAAGACAAACCCTCCTTTGGCGTGTAATCCATGTGAACCTATATGATTGCCATGGTCTGTGGTAAAGATAATGATTGTATTGTCGGTAAGATTCTTTTCGTCCAGATAGTCCAGTATCTTGCCGATATATTTATCCATCATGGAAACCATGCCGTAATATAACGATTTATTCTTTCTGGCTTGTTCGTTGGAAACTCCTAATTGAGAGAAAAATCCATGTACTTCTTCTCCATCCTCGACATATTTTTGCCCCCATATGTTATCAGGAGTCTGTGTCATCCTATAGTGATACGGCATGTCGTCCATGTCATTTTCAGGGACAACAGGCAAAGACATGTCATCGGGATTATACATTTTGTCCCATGGCTCGGGTACTAAATAAGGTGGATGAGGGTCGAAGAAACTTGACCATATAAAGAACGGTTTGTTTCTTTCAATAGCTTCATCTATTCTTTTCTTGCTTACATCGGCAATCCAAGCATTCAGATGATACTCTTCCGGACAGTTCCATGCTCCGCGTTGTGCTTTGGGATACTTTGCGCCATACATGTCCAATATGCCCTGCATTGCGTCATCGTATTTTATATTCTTAATGAAAGGTGCTCTGAACCAGTTCTGCCATTCCAGGGAATCTCTGCCTTCGCTTTTCAACTTTTCCATCATCCACAGGGCATAATGTTGACCCACATGCCCTTCGTCTCCATGGTTTCTGGCAAGGTCTATATGATTAAATCCATAAAACGGTCCGTGGAATTTTCTCCAAAAATCCAAATCCTGTAATATCGGGTAACCTTCCAATGTGGGGAAGCTTGCATTTCCCGCCAAAGGCATAAAATGTGCTTTTCCCACCAAATAAGTGTCATATCCTATTTCATTCAGATAGTCGCCTATAGTCGGAACATTTTCCATCAGTTTGGTGCCCAAAGCGTATGCACCATGTTGCGAAGGGTACATTCCGGTTATCATGGATGCTCTTGTAGGAGTCGACACCGGATTGCATGTATAAGCCCTTTCGAATGATATTCCAGCTTTAACCAATCTGTCAAGGTTAGGTGTCTTGATAGTGTTGTCATGACAATTTATTGCATCCCACGATTGTTGGTCACTTGTTATTAGTAGTATATTAGGTGCTTTCTTCAAGTCAATGTTACACTTCTGCTCAGTACCAAAAACTTTTTTATATTCTTCTGCCACGATGGGAGAGGCTTCGTTTTTAATGTTTTGTCCATACACGACGGATGTACAAAGCAAAGAAGACGAACAGATGATAAATTTATTGATATTTCTCATGTGTATTATAATTTTGTTTTTTATCTATGATTCAATGTTTGAGTTTTATTGCACAATTACTTCGTCCATTAGAAACCATGCTGGAAAACCTACGCCATAATGCCATGACGGACACGTTCCCAGTGTTTCCACTTCAACCTTTATGTAGCGTGCTTTTACCGGATTGTTGACAGATGCCTTTCCTGCAACAAACTTGGCTCTTCTTTCGCGGTCTTCCACAAATTTGAAAGAACCGAATACCTTGTATTCTTTCTTGTCGGATGAAACTGAGAACTTACCGCCTTTGGGCAGGAATATCCATCCTCCGGGCAAGTGCAGGAAATCGGCTTCAATTTGTCCGAACTCTTTTTCTGCCCCCAAATCGATGATGAACTCGGCATTCTTGCCTTCCCAGCCTACCCAATTTCCCGGGAAGTTTGTTCCACCTAAAACTCCGTTTGTCAGTACTTTCCCCTCTAATTTTTTATACTCTCCCGTAGGAGGTAGAATCCATTCTACTTGTGCTCCGGCAGCTATGTTTTTTCTGTCTGTAGGTAGGAAGCGTTCTTTGTACTGTATATAATAGTCTTCAGGGGTATTACCTCGTTCGCTTAGTGTCTTTACCTCTAACTCTTCTGCTAGTTGGTGAAATCTCTCCAGTTTATCCTTGGCTTTTTCTGAATCGTACTTAGGGTCTGTACGTGCTATTTCAAGCTCTGCATAAATCAATGGAAGGCGCGAAAGACGTACATGGTTCAGGTGGGAAGGGTTGTCTGCCACAGCTGCTTCTGCTTTATTAAACAGTTCATTGTAAGTTTTAAGCATCAGAGGGCATAGCATTCCGTTTTTATGCGAAATAGGGTTGTCGTAAATTGATAGCGGCTGGTGGCTTGCAATCAAAGCTCCTTGCATTATTTTTTGATATTGGTAAAGATACTTGGCGGCTTTTCCGTAATACCCATTCATAAAGCTGAGCATCAGTGAGTCTGCATCCAGATAAGGATTCCACATAAGTTTGCCTAACATGTATGCACGCATTTCCGCAAAGTCGGCACCTTTGTATCCATTTACCTGAGAAAAGTGCATGGTCACGTGATGTTCCTTGAACAATTGCATGTTTTTCTGGATTATGTGAAAGTTAGGGAATGGTGATATATAGTTATGGAAGTTAATACCATAATCCCATACGAAAATATTGTCTGAAATCTCGGACCAGCCTTTTAGTACTTTCATAAACTTTTGTCCTGAGATATTGTCGGTCAATGGCACTTCGCGTTTGCAGCCGATATTGCACAACATGATATTTACGTTGGGCAGTGGTTTTGTATGCTTGGGAGGCTGTACGGAATATGTGTATGCCAGTGTAGAGAACTCCTTGTCAGGAAAACGACGTGCCAATTCGTTCATAAAGCGGATAATGCTGCCTGATGGCGCACCTTCATATTCATTTACTTTTTTACAGTTATCACATTTGCAGAAAGAGTTGTTTCCGTCATTCTGGCTCACTGAAATCATTTTTACGCCGGGATTTGCCTTGAAGATGGAATCCAGTTGGCATACGGCTGCTTTGAGTACGTTAGGATTCGTCAGACACCATTGGCTGTGATCACCGATGATGCGTTTACCGTTGATGAACGAGTAGTATTCGGGATGTTCCTTTCCGAAACGGCTCGATGGCAGAATGCGGTCGAACGTATGTACCCACATTCTTGGAACAAAGGTCTCGTTAGGTTCTTCCAGCCGAAACCACATCTTGTAAACAGGATCTTCGTTTCCGTAGCTAAAGGTCTGACGATAGCGGAAAGCCGGTGTCTCAGAGCGATTTATTTCAGGTATGGTAATTGAAGGATTTTTTTTCAGTGTATATGTATCTTTGGCATAATATCGGACATTCAGATAGTTTTCCAGTAGGGTGACCACACCATAAATAGCTCCCTTGTCGCCGCCAGATTGTATATGCAGCTGTCCGTTGCGTGTCTGTATCAAGAATCCGTCTTCACCGACACATTCTGTAGACTCTCCTATCACAATATCTCCTTTCTTATATCGTTTAACCTCTTCTATGGAAAGTTCTGCTCCGCTGATTCGTTCAACAAAGTCCTGTAGAAGCCTGGCCGCCTCTTGGCTGACTTTGTCATGGTTGGACAATACTATGCGCGACAGTGCCTTGCCGTTTTGTGTTATATTTATGTGAGGATATGCAGTCGAAGACAGGCATATCATGGCTATGCAGCATAATATTCTGACTGTTTTTCTTATCTTCATGTCGTTATTTCTTTGAACAATAGATGGTATTAACAAGTAAAGATAGCTGACATTGAGCCTATTCGAATTTTTCTCAAACAAATACTGAGCGGAATTTAAACAGGCTCAAAGTTGTAAAATAAAAAATCAGTTATTTTTCAGCTCTATATCGCTTACGTAAACCCATTCGCCTTCTATAACCTTAGGATATTTTATGGCCAAAGTTATATCCTTGGAGTCATTTTCGTTCTTGTTTACTATACCTACTGCCAGTTGATATTTTCCGGCGGCAATTTCACCAAGTTCAAACTTGTCTGTAGCCGAAATGGGGTCTTCTCCTACTAGCTTGCTTACTTCCACTTTGTCGGAATACCATTTGCTTACGAGCTCGTCCTTATCGTTGAACAAGGCAAATGCTATCTTGTACTTATATCCCAGATGGTTGTTAGGCAGAAGCCCTACGCCAAGGTTTTTCCATGTGTGGTTTACCGTGAGCTTTCCGTCCTTTATGCTTCCGTCGAGCTTTTCCGGATAAATTCTGTATCCGCCTTTTGATACGAAGCGTTTTACCTGGTCTCTTGCTTCATTAAGGTATATTTTCGTTTCGGCAGGAGTACGGAGGTCGAGATAGTTGGCATGTGTCTGGAGTGCTTCGTCCACCACTTGGGTGTAGTAAGCCCTCCATGTAGGCCATTTGCCGCCTTCCTGTGCCGTGATTCCTCCGGTAGATGCATCCGAATAGCAAGACTCGGCTACAAGCATATGTGTGGGGAAAAGTTTTGCAAACCTCTGTTGTTGTGCGACAGGGAAATGCTGACTGGCATATCCGTCACGGCGTGCGCATAAGTTGAGTTCTTCGAATGCCAAGGTCTCTTCGTTTGCATGCTTTCTTTGAAAGTTGGTCACAACGATACACTTGTCGAAAGCTTCCTTGTAGGCTTTCATTATGGTTTTCATCGTTTTCAGATGGTTGGCGTTCTCATCAAGCCATTTTATATTGTGTTCCTCGCCCCACCATCCAAGTCCGGTACAGTCCACGTAGTCCACTATTCTCGGGTCGTTAAATTTCTCTCCTAATGCCTTTATGAACTTTGTATATTTTTCAAGGAAGAACGGGTCGTCCGGATAAGGAGAGGCCTGCTGATTGGCTCCATCGTTGGCTGCGTGATATGTGTAAGTTTCCGAGCCGTCCAACACATATTGAGGTACGGCAGGTTGCTTGCCGCTGTCTTTGCTGTTTGCTATAATTCTGAGAGCCAGACGGAGACCTCTGTCCAATGCCCCTTGTATCAAGCCTTTGAAGTCCTCGTCCACATCCCATGCATAGACACCTTCTGCCGGTTCATACTTGTCCCATGTGTAGCGGATGTATAACACCCCTGCATATCTCTGTGCCGCTTCATCCTGTAAAGCCCAATATGTAGTAGGGTTGTCTTTGTAGAGCAGTCCGTTCGAGGTGTAAAGTGTCCAACCCATGTAAGGGTTTTTAAAAGCCTTTTCGGTATCAGGGTTGTATATTTTCTCGAATGTCACTTCTTTGAAAGTATTGTCCAAGTTGCCGAATTGGTCTTTGTCGGAAGTATCGTCAGAGCAAGACAGCATACCGAGCAGCAATGGTGCTGCCAAAAAATATTTCAGATTATTTTTCATGATGTTTCTTTCCATTTAAAGTTATTGACGAAAATACGCCTTGTCGTTTTGATTAAAACGACAGGGCGCGTTTTTTTAATTTATCAGTCTTTTAAAGGTTTTAGTTATGTATGGATTTATTTCTGTGTTTCATTTTTTTCCACATATTGGTTCAATTTGACGCTGAAAGGTGATGTTCCGTCTTCTGTTGAAATAATTCCTACTTTAGCCCAAGTTGCATTATTCAATTCGATATATATCTTTATTTCATCTTCCGAATAGCCTGTTGCAAATTGAGGGTCGTCTTTGTAATCAGGATTCTTGAATATAGGATTTCCCATTATTATTGTCCTTGCTGCTTCCAAATCAAATTCCCCTTCGAAGTATGACTTATCGTTATCATCGTCGTAATTCCACTCTCCATTAATCATTTTTACACCGTCAACCCATGTAGTACCAATAGTTCCGTTAGGTTTCATAGACCAGTAATGAATACCTTCATCACCGTCAAAAATATCTGTACCCTTGCCTATAGCAGCTTGTATTCCGGTCCCTACTTTATTGTCGATATCGAAATGTACACGGAATTTTTTGTTTTGTGCGATATGCAATGTCTTGTTTCCTTCCAGATAGAGGAATACTTTTTTGTCCGTAGTAGCGATTTTTATATCTTGGAAACCACCATTAAAGGTTACTTTGTCTTTTAGAGATGGTATGTCTTTCCAGTCATCGTAATTCTTGTCCTTTACATTGAAGCTTACTTCCGGCTTATTAATTTTTATTACAACTTCTTTTTCCTTGGTGTTGTATTTTTCACCGTTTACGGCAGTAAGAGTCACTTTGTAAGTGCCCGAAGCCTGATATGTAAAGATTGGATCTTTTTCTATAGATACACTTTCATTAGCATCACCGAATGACCATTCGTAAGAAGTCGCGTTTTCCGATTTGTTTGTGAAAGTCACCTTTCCTGTTCCTCCTTCTTCCACTGCGAAGTCGAAGTCGGCTACTATTTCTGTAGTGTTTCCGCCGTTGTTATCGCCATTACCGTTGTTGCCTTCATCGTTAATAGGGTCATCGCTATTACAAGCCACAAACATTGTTATAGCCATCATAAACATAAATGTCTTGAATAAATTTTTCATGATTCTAAATTTTTAAGTAATAATGTAAATAAATTGGTTATTAATATCCTTCGTTTTGTTTCAAAACTCCGTTGCTCTCCACTATAGCCTTGTTAGGTATAGGATAGAGTACGTGGTGAGATTTTGCATTTCCTTGAGGATTCTTTATATATTTGTTTCCAGCTAGGCAGTCGGGGTCGGCACCATTACGTTTCGGGTCGTTTGCATATTCCACAAATTTTCCGTGACGTATAAGATCTTCCCTTCTGCAACCTTCAAAGCATAGTTCCCAACCTCTTTCTTTAAGAATATGCTCTCTTAATTTATCCTTATCACCTGCAAAGTCTTCAAGTTTCAGAAGCTTTTCAGGCATGTTCGGGAATGCCCTTTCGCGTATGTCGTTTATCAAGTCAATGGCCTCCTTTGTAGGACCGTTTATTTCGTTAAGAGCTTCTGCTTTTGCAAGAATAACGTCCGCATAACGATATACAATATAGTCTACGCCTTGGTTCACGTCAGTTCCGGCAGGATCTTCCGAATATTTCAGAGGTATGGCACCATACCATTTCTCTCTTGCATCAATGGTTTCCGTGGTTTCGCCTTTTTTTGCTTTATAGTATCTCACCAATGTTTCGCGGCGTTTGTCGACTTTGTCAAATGTGTCGTAGAACTCCCAAGGAACTTTGTAGCCGTTCCATCCTTGGCTTGGTAGTCCTTGCTCGGAAACCCAGTCAGGCGGTAGTACATGTGCGCGGAAGTTGTTTGCCACACCTTCCGGTGACGGTTTGCACACCAAAGGGAAGATGATTTCGTTGTTCTGCTCATTGTCTATCGACCATATATCCTTGTAAACAGGTTCCAAACCGTAACCCAAAGCCTTTATTTTATCTGCACAGTCAATCACTCCCTGCCAGTTCTTTTCGTGCAGGTAGAGCTTGAGTTTGCACATCTGTGCCGCACCTTGGTCCATGCGTCCGTATTCATCGCCTTCGCACTGTTCGGGTAAGATGCTTATTATTTCATCGGTAAGGTCGGCTTCAATCAGTTTCACCATTTCCTCGTTAGTTGGTCTCGGCTGGTAAGTGTAGTCATTGATGTTGACTGCGTCTTCTTCTTTTGTTATTACTGACACCGGACCGTATAAGTTATATAGGTCGTACATAAAGTATGCACGAGCTACTTTTATCTCGGCAATGTATCTTTTCAACAATTCTGAGCCTAACACATTTTCCATTTTTCGTAACTGTGCCATGGCAGAAGTGGCTGTTGTCACGGCAGGTACGAACATGTAATACATGTCGGAGAAAGGAAACTGGTCCGGCTGCCAGTGGAAATTGAACGGTGTGTCGTGGTAACCGTTCCAATGACAGGTGAACTCGTCGGTACAGAACAAGCCCTGTACAAGCCTTGACTGGTTGTCGGAATTGTATCTGTTCCATTCTCCATGTCTGAACTGATAATATACGGAGTACACGAGGGTTTTCGCATCGGCTTCGGTTTTGGGGAAGTTGTCACCTGTAAGGTTGTCGTAAATTTCAGGCTCCAGTCCCCCCTCACATCCACCTAATATGGTGGACATGATGGTAAATATTGTAATATAAAGTTTGTTTCTCATTACTTTTGAGTTTTTTAGTTCTTAAGTTTCTTAGGTTTAAAATCCCATGCTTAGTCCGAAAGAGAAGGATTTTGCATTAGGATATGCTCCAAGGCTGTCTGATTCGGGATCTACTCCTGTATATTTTGTCCAAGTGAACAGGTTCTGCGCATCTACATATAGCCTGAGGGTCATCTTGTCTTTGAACCACTTTCTTGGGAATGAATATCCAAGGGTAATGTTTTTAAGGCGTATAAACGAAGCGTTTTCTATAAGGAAATCACTGCTGCCCTGATAAGGGTTAGGAGCAATGCCCGGATATTTTGTGCTTTGCTGGTCGTGACGATACAGATTTTTCACATCCGCCATCATGTTGGTGTTGTTTGTAGGCAATTTTGATGCGTTATAAAGGAATGTGTTCTTGTTGTTGTTCATCAAGATACGGTTGCCCATACCATAGAAGAATATGTTAAGGTCGAAGCCTTTATACTCGAACGTGTTTCCGAATCCGTAAGAGAATCCGGGGTCCGTACTTCCTAAAAGCACCTTGTCGGCATCGTCGATTTTTCCGTCCGGCTGTCCGGTAAGCTTGTGGTTTTCATCGAAACCGTTTATGTCCTTATATATAAGGTTGCCCGGCAGTTCGCCTGTCATGTGAGGGACATCCTGACCTACCTGTACTATACCGTCGGTCTTGAAACCATAAATGGCACGTATGGGGTCGTTCTTTCCTACCCATGGGTCGAGTACTACGTTGGGGTTACGTTCCTTCCACTTGTCGTTGTAAGTGGAGATGTTGAAGTCTGTGGTCCATCTGAACTTGCCTTCGATGTTCACCGTGTGAATGTCGAACTCGAAACCGTTCAACTGTGTGGAGCCGATGTTCTCAGCCACTTTTCTCACTTCGCTATATATAGGAAGTGTGCGGTATGAAAGTAAGTCGCTTATCACCTTATTGTAGTATTCGATAGAGCCCGAAATCCTGTTTTGGAAGAATCCGTAGTCTAGCCCCACGTTGAATTCGGTGGTAGTTTCCCATTTCAATTTGTCGTTCCCGATTTGTGTAATGTTTGCAGGCTTTACTGTACTGTCCCCGAAACCGTACACGAATTTTGTAGGACCATAGTAAGAGAAGGCCTTGTCGCCGATACCGCTGTTACCTGTCTGTCCGTAGGAAAGACGCAGCTTCAAGTTGCTAATAAATTCCAACGGCTGCATGAAGTCTTCCTGTATGATGCGCCATGCGAAAGCCGCTGATGGGAAAAATCCCCATTTGTTACCCGCACCGAAGTTGGACGAACCGTCGCGGCGGAGCGTTACGCTTGCGATGTACTTTTCGTTGTAATTGTACGAAAGTCTGGTAAAATAGGAAGCGAGTGTATTGGCGTTCTTGTACGATTTCACCGTAGGGGTACCTTCCGCCGCTCCCAAATTGTTACTTTCGAAAGCATCAGTGAAGAAGTCGATGACCTGCGAACTGAAGCCGTCGTAAGCGAAGTTTTGGTATTCGTATCCTATCAATGCTCCGATGTTGTGCTTCTTGTTTATCGTGGTGTTGTAGTTGGCAGTAAGGTTGAACAACATGTCCATACTGTTGTTTATCTCTTTTGTAGCCTTGCCGTTGGCTGCCTTGCCGTGAAGGAAAGTGGTAGGCAGGTAGCTGCCTCTCTGTCCCGATTTGGTATCGAGTCCGCCCCCCGCTTTCAAAGTAAGATCCTTGATGGGTTTGTATTCTACGTATCCGTTCGCAAGCAAACGTTTCTGTATTGTTTTGTCGTCTATCTCGCGGAAAGAAACAGGGTTAGGTAATGTGGCTTGAAGAGGGTTGATGTAGTAATCGCCGTTCTCGTCGTAAACTGAAGCAAGCGGACTCATCTGCAGTGCTGACATCAATACACCCGAAGTCTGATTCTCGCCACCCATTTGTACGTTGCCGTTGTCAACATAGGAACCTGTGGCTGAAACACCGACTTTCACCTGGTCCGTAATCTTGTGGTCCAAGTTGAGACGTGCGGTGAAACGAGTGAAGTCCGAGTTTTCTATCAGACCTTTCTGGTCGAACACGTTACCTGATATAAGAAAGTTGGTCTTGCTGCTGCCGCCCGATACAGAGAAATTCACGTCGTGTACTATACCCATGCGTGTCACTTCGTCCCACCAATCCGTACCTTTTCCGGCATTGGTTATATCTGCTATCTTATAAGCAGGCTTGTAATCTTTAAAGCTCTGTTCTACAGGACCGTACGGGGCCATATTATGTGAAATAAGATATTGTTCCTTGCCAAGGATATTTGAATATTCCATGAAACCTTTGGCATCGAGCATGTCGAAATAGTTACCTACCTTCTGCACAGAACCCGTATAAGAAATATCTACGTTGGTACGTCCTTCCTTACCGCGCTTAGTAGTGATGAGTATCACACCGTTTGCTGCACGTGCACCGTAGATGGCAGTGGAAGCCGCATCTTTCAGGATTTCTATAGATTCGATGTCGTTGGGGTTGATGGAACTTAGCGGGTCGCGTTTTCCCACGCTGTAGTCACCTTCGCTTGGCTCCACGCTGTTGTTGTTGATAGGGAATCCGTCTATTACGTACAGAGGAGCATTTCCGGCATCTACAGAACCTGCACCACGGATGACGATGTTCACGCCACCACCCGGCTGTGCGCTTGTCTGTAATACCTGTACGCCCGAAGCCTTACCGGAAAGCATGTTGTTTACCGAAGCGTTAGCAGATTTAGGAAGCTCTTCAGCCTTCACGCTTGTGATGGAACCTGTAATGCTGCTTTTCTTTGCAACACCGTAACCTATTGCCACCACTTCGTCCAGCATCACGCTTTCTTCTTCGAGCACCACGTTAAGTTCTGTTTTGTTTCCTACAGCTACTTTCTTGGTCTTGAATCCGATGAATGAGAACACGAGTTCCTTTTGGGGGTTATCGACTGTAATGTTGAAGTTACCGTCGGAGTCGGTTAGCACTCCGGCTGTGGTGTTGCCGTCCTGAAATATGTTCACTCCTGGCACTCCTATTCCGAGGTTATCCACTACAGTACCTTTAATGTTTACCGAACCTTTGGGCTTGTTGCCGTTTTCGGCTTTTTTGTAGAGTACGATGTTACCCTTCTCTATCCTGAATTTTATACCGGTGTTCTTGAACAATGTTTCAAGTGTCTTTGTCAGGGATGTCTTGACATTGATTGATACGTTTTGTGATACATTTGTTTCAACCTCGTTATAGAAGAAATGAAAATCCGTCTGTTTCTCTATTTTGACGAGAATTTCCTTAAGAGGTGTGTTCTTTTCGTTGAGACTTACCGTTGCCGACGGGTTCTGTGCCATCAGCAGTGAAGCCGATGTGCAGTAAAAGCCCAAAGCTATGGTTCCGACTATTCTCTTGAACTTGCCGGTTCTCTGGTAGTGTTTTTCCATCATTTTTTTAATTGGTTTATATTGATTTTTAATTGGTTTTCTTTTCAAAAGGCGTTACAATCCCCTGTGACTTGCTATCAGACAAGCCATACGATATGTTACACATAATTCTATGGTTCTGTTTATTCTACTTTAATTATCCTGCTTTCGTTCATCATCTCGGGCAGAGCATCGAACTTGAGCGAGGTGGTCATGCTGATGTATTCCAATATTGTTTCAAGATCCTTGTTAACAAAAGTTCCGGTAAAAACGCCAGACATGTCGGCTGACCGGCTTACATCGAAGATGACGTTGTACCGTCGTTCGAGTTCCTCGAATATTTCCGGAAGCTTGTCTCTCCTGAAAATCAATTTTCCGTCCCTCCATGCAAGGTATTTGTCTATGTCGCTCGTTATTATCTCTTTTATTTCAGAGGTGTGAGTGTCGTACACTACCGTTTGTCCCGGTGCAAGTGTCGCTAAGTTCCTTCTTCCTTCCTCCGTGTCCTTGAGGATGTTCACCGTACCCTCTTTCAGCGACATCACTATCTCTCCGTTCTTTCTTGTCAGGACGTTAAAGGATGTACCCACTGCCTGTACGCTTACTCCGTTGCATTTCACGAGAAACGGATGTTCCTTGTCGCTTTTCACTTTGAAGAAGCCTTCGCCTTCGAGTTCGACAACTCTCCTGTCGCTGTCGAAACGAGACGGATATCTCAACTTGCTGCAAGAGTTGAGTTCTACTGTCGAACTGTCCGGCAGTGTGATTTTCGACAACATGCCATACATGGCAGAAGTCTCGTTCCATGCGACTTCTCCTTCCGATGATTTGATAAATTGGAGCAGAGACAGCGCCATTATAGGGAATATCAGTACGGCCGCTATCTTCTGCCATCCATTATATATCTGTTTGTACCTATTGATTTTTCTTATCCGTCCTTTTACTCTATCCAAGGCATCAACACTGTCGAAACGCGACATGTATTCCAACCTGTCAATGTATCTATCGACGGCTTCACGGTTTTCGATAAATTCGCGTGTGTAATCTTGTATGTCGTTATCTTCTTTCATTCGTATGCTTTTTTATGCCTTTTCATATCAATGACGTGCAACATCCGGAATATACGTACTCAAAAAAGTGTTTTTTTTCATAAAAAAACATCTCCAAAATGTAATTCCCTTAAAATAAGAATGTTATACATATTTCTTAAGACTTTTATGTTTTCTTGGTGGGAAGATTGCAAAAATAATAAAGGTAACTAACTGTTTATATTTGTAAGTACGCGAATAAATAAATGGTATAGAGATTTTCTCAAGGAATCATGTAGATAGATAGAGCATGAAGCTTTAAATGCTTTGTTGCCGGATGCTTATATGGGGGGAAATTGAGAGCTCAAGATTATGGAAGTAACGAACATAGGCAGGTAATCCTTCAGTTCTTGTCTGAGCATTTTGTACGCTTTTCCTATGTGTGTTTCCACCGTGCGTGGTGTTATGTTTTCCATTTCGGCTATCTCACTTACTTTCTTGTTTTTGAATCTGTATAGAATGAACACTCTCCTGCATTTTTCGGGCAGCTTGTTTATGGCAGTGTTGATGAGTTCGCGCAACTCGCTTTCCACTAAGCGGTCGTCATCGTTCGTAGGTTCTTCTGTGCTTATTTGTGACTGAATTTTATCATGCAGGTTCTGCTCTGCTTTCTGATGTCTGAAGTAGTCGTTGCAGTTATTCTTTACGGCTACGAATAAGTAGTTTCTCAGTGATGTATGTATTTCCAGTTTTTCCCTGTTGAGCCAAAGTTTGAAGAAAACCTCCTGTACCAAGTCTTCAGCATCGTCGTCAGGTACATTGTTCATAACAGCATGATATACAAGAGCTGAATAAAATCGTGTGAAGACAATATCATATACTGCGGTATTCCCGTGTTTTATCCCTTCAATAAGAACTTTGTCTTCAGCTTCGATATTTACAGAACTGATGTTTATCATATTGCATTAACTTTATTACGCAAATATATAATTTATAATCTATACAACAATATAACAAACTAATGTTATACGTCTTAAAAAACGATAAAACTCTTCGTATGATTATTGTATTTAGGTCCGGCTAATTATTAACGAACGATTTTATTATAATATTAACGTGATATAAGTCAATAAATATATCATTGATACTACAATAATGCAAATGATTCAAGTAGCCAAAGATATTTTAGTTTCAATTCTATTCTTTTTAGGATAGCAAATGACCCGACATTGATACCACAAACCAAAATAGTAAAGGCACAGATTACGAAAGAAAGTTATGACAAAGAAAAGCGCAAACTACCAATGATCGCTTATTCCAACAAATTCTCTTACACCTATAACGGTACATTTTCAGAAATTGACAGTACGCATCTGATATCGTATTCAAATGTGACGGCAATGGACTTTGACCATATAGGGACACAAGCTGAAATGACAGATCTGCGAAACTGGCTGATAAAAACTCCATGTGTTTTATGTGTATTCGTAACTCCAGGCGGAAGGAGATTAAAGGCACTAATACTGCATGATAATACCGACCCGGACAGGCACAGGGACTTATATGCACAACTATTGGACAAATTCAACGTGCCCGGTAAGGATAGCACCTGTAAGGATATGGCAAGGAGAAACTATCTCAGCTATGATCCTGACATATGGATGAATCCTAATCCGGTATCGTTTCATTATATCCCCACCGTAAGGGCGCAGGGCAAAGTGATACAACCTCATGCAGAAAGAAAGGTGTCGGACAAAAGCATTATTAATATTATAAACTCTTTCTGGAAGAAGAATAACCCGGAATACTGGAAAGAGGGGAACAGGGCGGAGAGCATCTTTAAGCTGGCCTGTCTGATGTGCAAATGGGGAGTGGATGAGAGCCTGGCTATCGGGTATTTCACTGAAGGATGGAAAAGTCCTACGATGAGTGAAGAGGAAATACTGGGGCATGTGAGAAATGCATACAGGGCTGAGAAGAATAACTTCGAGACATTGGAGTTCAATGTATATTAAGGGCTGAAGGGAATTCGAAGGAAATGCTGCAGAAGGATAATTTACAGGTTAACCGAAGGCAGGATATACGATAACTATTATAAATGATATGATAACTATATTATAACCACTCAAACGGCGTTTGCCTACAACTAACGAATACAATATTTTAGTGCATTTTTTTTTCATAAAATCGGTATTATTACTTATAAATAGTATGTTTTAGAGTTAAAAAAAATGTTGCGTTCCGTTTACCCTTCAACGATTAAATGGAGGGTAGGAAAATATTGCAAACCTTTTATAAACAAAGTATAAATATGAATATGATACAAATTGATATGCCTGAGAAATGCAGGTATATGAGTGACTACAACAGGCTCCTGAAAGAGATTCTACCCATAGACAGAAAATTTATTCTCAATAAGACGATAACAGGTTGCGGAGGGACATCAATGTTCATCAATTCCAGTCTGCCCGTAGTGATTATTTCGCCACGGATTCAGGTGCTCAAGGAAAAGCATAAACAGCATCCCGATACCTTTCTCTTCCATATTCCCTTGTGCAACGACAGGGCGGAAGCAATAAGAGAGAAAATGCAGGATTTAGGCGTATACCTGGACTGTCACCAGGGAAATTTGCCTTTCGGGCAGTTATCAAGGCCACCCAGAATACTGGTCACACTGGATTCGTCGGACAAGGTACTTTCCGTACTCAAGTCGAGGGGAGTGACAGATACATTCCTGTTTGTGGTCGATGAGTTTCAGTGCCTTATGGGAGATGCGACGTTCAAAGGAAGTACGGACATGAATTTCCTGGTATACCTTGACAGGGAAGCACAGCGAATCTGTTACCTCTCCGCAACACCCATTCCCGACATATTCCTGGATAATATACCACAATTCGCAGGTATTCCCTATTATAAGCTGGAATGGGACCCGGAGGTTATTGAGGAGCCTACACTAAAGGAGGTAAGGATGAAGAGCGGTGAAAGTGCGGAGAAACTATGCGCCCGCTTAATACAACGATACAGGGAGAACGGATATTTTGAAAGGAAAGTCCTGCAGGGAAATGTCGTATATTCCCGTGAGGCCTGTATATTTCTCAATGAAGTAAGGTCCATCAGGAATATCATCGGGCAGAACAACCTGAAACCGGATGAAGTGACCATACTGTGTTCGGAGAGCAAGGCTTCAGAACTGCCGAAAGGTTTCGTGGCAGGCGGGGTATGTGCCGACAGGAATAATCCGGTAAACAAGACTTTTACATTCTGTACAAAAGCCTCATTCGAAGGTGTGGATTTCTACTCGACCAATGCCAGCACCTATATCTTTATCAATGCGGGCAAGGAATGGCAAACACTCGATATCATGCTGGACATACCCCAGATCCTGGGAAGGCAGAGGCTTGACATGAACCCGTTCCGTCACGATGCAACCATATATTACAAGACGATGCCGGAGAGGGTAACCAAGGAGGAGTTTGAACGGAAACAGAGCGAGATGGAGAGAAAATCACAAATGATCCTTGATACATATAACAATGCGCCGGACAATGCCAGGGAGATGTTTGTCGAGCTTTACCGGGACAAAGCAACGGACAGGAGGTTTGTGGATGATTATATTGATCTTATCCGGGAGAACGGGTACACCACAATCGGTTTCAATTATCTGGTTATGGTAGCCCGGTGGAACAGGTGGCACCAGAGAAACTACTATTACAATAATTCCTGCCGGCTCTTAACAAGTATTCAGGATGCGGTCAGGATGTGCCAGAAACCGGAGGAACTGAAACAGTTTGAGAGCTGGTACTACAATGCACCCCCAAAAGACAGACTGGCCGGGTATGCCCGTTTTAGAAAACAATACCCCCAGTATGACAGCCTGGTCCTGCAAAACCCGTTCATTAAGATGGAATTTCATCACTGGTATGATACCCTGGGCTATGAGGAGTTATCAAAGCTTGGTTTTCAGGAAACCGATGTGGAAAGGGCTTACAATACGGTATGCGCGCAAGAGACGATAAGGGATGCCTGCAGGCGGACATTCAAGGCGGGCGTTTCATACTCCAGGCAGGAGGTAAAGGGAATGCTCCAGAAGATATATGACAGCATCGGGCTGACCGGGAAAACAGCCAAGGCTAAAGAGCTGGCACAATATCTCCCCGTCATAGAGAGGCAGAGGACAAATGAGAAAGGCAAGAGGAGGTATTTTATAGAAATCCGGGAAATATAAGGATAGAAGCAGTACGTTCAGTTCATAACAGGGCGATACTGCCCTCTTTTTTTCTTCTTGACAGGTATAAGATAATCAAAGCTTAAGGTGAGACAGTCAGCAGGGGACAGTAATCGCGTATCAACAGTTATTCATCGGAAAGTAATTATTCCGAAGAAAAAAATGACTCTCACAGGTATATAATAGCCTGCTATTATAAAAATGGGAATAATTATTTCCATGCACGAACATCTAATATCATATATTACACAGATAATTTCGTATATAATGATAAAGGATTCAGTTTTGCTAAAGGGAAGTAATGGACAGACTTATCTACCATAGACGCTTCCCGATTGCAAGTATATCCCGCATCAGGAAGGTACTTAGGAGAATATTGCCCATGAATTACAATGATTCAACCCTTAGGAATAATAACTTACAGGTTAACCGAAGGCAGGATATATCGTAAACATACTACAACTATTATTATAATAACCACTCAAACGGCGTTTGCCTACAACTAACGAATACAATATTTTAGTGCATTTTTTTTATGTAAAATCGGAAATATTACTTAAATAGGATATGTTTTAGAGTAAAAAAAATGTTGCATCCTGTTGACTGGCTAAAGGGTAGTTTGAATGCAGAGAAATATCGCAGAGTCTGTCATCCATTCATATGTGAAATATATGTGGGGAATTATAGTTACATATAGATTTTAATGTATATTCCATTTACCACTACCAAATTTATTTAAACTGTTATTTACACGTTTATGTTGTATATAGGGGGTGTCACACGTTTACACCCTTCCTGATAATATAGCCATACGTGACATAACTCGCTAAGAAACAAGGGGTGTAACTGTAATATAAGAAAATCCCACCAAATGGAAATTCACACTAAAGACGCCGCTGCTCATAAAATTTACACCCCTTGTTCATGTACTTTACACCCTACATTCATACACTTTACACCCCATAAAAACCGGAGGTACAAATAGGGACATCTACCTGTTTGTCACAATTGATTATTTTCATATTTCCTAAAGAGGTAACTAAGCTTATCTTTTGAAATTCCAAGTTTTTTAGCTATGGTTCCTAATCCAATCACTTTTCCTTTTTCATCTTTTGTACCTCTGCGACTATGCCACCATTCAATCTCTTCCTTTGTCGGTTCTCGCCTTGCCGGTACAGGGGACTGGCGACCGACAGCAACATCGGTTATTGCCTGTAGTACGTTACTATCTGTTTTAGAAAACTTTGTAATATATCTCTCCATACAGTAATTGGCAATATAGACAGACAAATTCTCTACTGCTTTGCGTTTTCTTCTCTGGTCAGCATCAGGATTACCGGCCAGCATGTGAAGGACAATTGCACAATGGAAAGCAATACAGGCAATTCCATTCCTCATGCCGTTACGTTCTGCTATGTGATCCTCCAGATATTGCTCATACTGCTGATCGGTCCATTTCTTCAAGGCTCTATTTACATAATCAAGATTGACCGCATACTCGCCACAAGGAATATCACCGTTAACCGGATCGTGGTAGAAACTGTATGTACGCCGCCATTCATCCGTACTGCTGCCTACAAAGATAAAGTTGCCTTCACCCAGGTTCACTTTCAATTCCTTCAGCTCCAGATGCAAGGGAGGAAGAGGACGGTTACGTTTCATAAAACAATAAGGACAGGAGTGTTCACATTTGTTTCTTAAACAAAACACTCATTTCAATACACTCATTGGATCCTGGTAACGCATTTTTTATTGTGTTTTTATTTAATTGTATTATTAGAATAATTATATTTGTCACGAGTTTTTTGAGGCTGATGAAGAACCATAGTAAATAACAAAGAGCGTAAGTAGTTGATAATCATATATAGATGAAAATTTACGTGTTTATTTTCAGATAACCACGCTTTACCTATTGACTTTCTCGTTTTTATTTCGTATATTTGGAGAAATTAAAAACAGAAAAGTAATCATGAAATATATAAGTATTATTACATAGGTTCAATAGGTGAATGTGCAAAATTGCATATGAGGATAACGAATGGGCAAGAAACTGTGAAGGTTCTTGCCCATTTTTGTTGCAATAATTCGATTTGAGTAACTGAAAGTGCCTAAAAATAGTTTTTAATAAACTTGGGAACCGTTTATAATAAACTATTTCATTATTTATTAAAAACTCGAAGCGGGTTTATGCAATATCGGTGATAAAGTGTAAAGAAGAAATATCGTGAGGATTTGCCGATTTTTAGTTTTTTCCTTATTTGGTAAGATTTGTTTATACAATGAACCCTTTGCGTTTGTTGGTATTTTATTTGACAGTGACCGGGTGCTTCGGCAAGAAGTGACTATTTATAGTTTTGTTTAGTCGAGATTCTGTCTGAAATATATTCATAAGAGTCGGTATATATTTTCGTGATTCCCTGTATCTTTGCGGCATTATTAAAAGTATAAGTATGAAACTGACGCACGGATACTATCATCTGATTGCCATACTGACGGTTGCTATCTGGGGGCTGACCTTTATTGCAACGAAAGTATTGATTAATCACGGACTCACTCCTCAGGAAATTTTCTTTTATCGCTTTTTGATAGCCTATATAGGTATTTGGGCGATTTCTCCAAAACACTTGTTTGCCGATAATCTGAAAGATGAGCTTTGGTTGGTGGCGGGAGGCGTATTCGGCGGATCGCTTTATTTCTTCACAGAAAATACAGCTTTGGGGATTACCCAAGCCTCCAATGTTGCTTTCATCATTTGCACGGCTCCTCTGCTGACTACGATTCTTTCCCTGCTCTTTTATAAGAGTGAGAAGGCTACGAAAGGGCTGATCTATGGTTCGCTGTTGGCCCTGATTGGCGTAGGGCTGGTCGTCTTTAACGGAAGTGTGGTGTTGAAGCTCTCTCCTGTGGGTGATTTGCTCACTTTGCTTGCGGCTCTGTCATGGGCTTTTTATAGCCTGGTAATAAAGCGGATGACGGGACGTTATCCCACGGTATTTATTACCCGTAAGATATTTTTCTATGGGGTATTGACTATTCTTCCCGCTTTTCTTCTTCATCCGCTGCAACCGGATTTTGATGTGCTTCTGCAACCGCTCGTATTGTCCAATCTCTTGTTCCTGGCAGTCCTGGCTTCTTTGATCTGCTATATTCTTTGGAATGTGGTTTTGAAACAGCTGGGAACGATGCGGGCTTCCAATTATATCTATTTGAATCCGTTGGTGACGATGGTGGCTTCGGTGCTCATTCTCCACGAACAAATCACATGGATTACGTTAATGGGGGCGGCTTGCATCATATTAGGGGTTTATCTGGCGGAAAAGAAGTAGGATCATTCCATCTTTTATCTGCCGGGAAACTTAGAACAAATATTGATATTGTGTACCCAAGAACTTCCGGATTTGTTTCAGCGCTTTCGTGATTTGTGCCTCTACTGTCTTGACAGATATATCCATTGACTCCGCGATTTCCTGGTTTGTCAGATTCTTCGTGCGGCTTTGCAGAAATACCTCACGACATTTTTCGGGAAGTGACAGGATAGCCTCCTGAATTAAATTATTCAGTTCTTCTGTTTCCAGTGAATCGGTGATGCTTACTTGCGGAGTGTCCTGTCCGTTGATGTCGTCCAGTGAGACAGTAGCCTTTCTGTCCCGTATAGCGTTCAGACACCTGTTTTTGGCAGCCTGAAAAAGATAAGCTTTGAAAGTAAGCCTGATTTCAAGTTTTTTTCTGTTTTCCCATACGGACGCAAAGATGTCACTTGCTATATCTTCCGCTTCTTGTGTATCTCCTAAATACAAATACATAAAGCGGCAAAGAACAGTGAAATAAGTATCGAAGACGTACTTGAACGCTTGCTTATCACCATTCTTTATCAATTGCAAAAGGAACATATCGTCCATAGTGTTTGTAATTAGGTTAGTGAGACGTTGCAAAGTTAAAGAATATTTTTTTAGTAGAAACTAAAAAAATGCTTTTCTGAATAAGGGTATGATTCGTTTTTTGTGTCTTAGTATCGGTAACAGTTAAAAACGACAGCGAAGCATGAAAAAAGAAATACCTTGGGAGTTAATCATTTCCGACCTGAAACAAGACATCTCCGATGCTGATAAAAAGCACTTGGAGGAGTGGGTGTCTATCGATGAGAACCGGAAGGTGTATGAAGAACTTCGGGGAGTTTGGGAAAAGGTGCGTGCTAAAGTTATCAATTATACGCCGGACGTAGATTTCTACTGGAAAGAGTTGATGCAGCGTATGGAGGAGTGTGAGGAGGCTGAACGGAGACAAGCTGAAGATATGGAAAGGTCTGAAGATAAAGTTGAAGTGAATCTCAAAGATAAGGAACAACCTGTTCGTTTGTGGGCTTTCCCCCGTTTTCAACGCTATGTTGCGGCTGCCTGCGTAGTTGTGGCTGTCTTCCTTTCCGTTTCTTTATATATAGGTATAAAGATCGGTCAGCCGGAAATGGCGCAACAAACCTATTCCAATTGGGGAGGTAAATCGGAAGTAGCTCTGCCGGACGGGTCGAATGTATGGATTCATTCGGCTACTTCGCTTACTTATAATACGAATTATTATTCGAAAAACAGAAATGTCCGGTTGAATGGAGAGGCTTACTTTGATGTGGCCCACGATAAAGATCATCCTTTCGTCGTTGAAACCGAAGGAATGAAAATCACCGTACACGGTACAAAATTCAATGTAGAATCCTTTCCCGGTTCGGAAAATACATTTGTCAGCCTGAAAGAAGGTTCGGTGTCGTTGGAGACGAAAGCGGAAACCCGTTTTCTGCATCCGGGAGAAGTCGGTACTTTCAACAAGCGTAACGGACGGCTTCAAATAGAAAAAGGAGATATCGAGTTGGCTGTCTCGTGGGCAAGCAATCAGATTGTATTTAAAAACAGGCCGTTGGATGAGATTTGCCCTCTTCTGTCCAAATGGTATAATGTGAAGATAAATTTGTCTCCGGAATTGCAGGAACAGTACAGATACACATTCACCTTGCGGCACGAACCGTTGGAAGAAATCATGCGAATCATGTCGCGTATTCATCCTATCAACTATGAATTTAATGATGAGAATATGTTGACAATTTTACCGAAGCAGAAACAATAAGTGGTAACACACAATGCAAATATCCGAGTTCAATATCGGTAAAATGATTTTTTTGACAAATAAGTAAGAGAGAAAGGCGAGCCTATGATATAATGAAGATATAGAATAAATAAGGGGGAAGTTCCGCTTCCGGCTTTCCCCCCTACCAAATCAAGTTTTTTATTAACCGAAGAAAGTGAGTGAACATTAAAATCTGACCCATTTTAATGCAGCCTCCTTACAGTTAACTTTTAATATCGCAAAAATATGAATTTAAAAAAGCATTTTGCACTTTTAACGCTATTATTTTTTAGCGTTGTACTTTCTGCACAAGTAAAAGAGAAGATGATAACGATAAGCTTCTCGAAAATTCCATTGTCCGAAGCTATGGCACGCATTGAGAAAACCAGCGGCTATACTTTCTTTTATGACGCAACACAAGTAAATGTGAAACAGGAAGTCAGCCTGAACGTGAAACAGGTTCCTGTATCCAAAGCGGTAGGAGAAATGCTGAAAGGCATTGACCTGTCATTTGAAGTGACCAGCACACAGATTGCCTTGTTCCCCAAAAAGAGTACTCCGGCACAGACGGGCAAGGCGACTACAATCATCGGTAAAGTTGTAGACGAGAACGGAGAGCCCATTATCGGAGCTAACGTTTTGGTAGCCGGCACAACGACCGGTGTGATTACCGATATTGACGGTAACTACAAACTGGAAGCGCCTTTCGGATCTTCGCTTCAGATCTCGTATATCGGTTATACGACTCAGACGGTGAAAGCCGGGCAGAAGTCTATCATCAAAATGAAGGAAGACTCCAAGACACTGGAGGAGGTCGTAGTGGTAGGTTACGGTGTAATGAAGAAGAAAGACCTGACCGGAGCCGTGGCATCCTTGAAAGCCAGCGACCTTGAAAAAGAACAACCGAAAACTGTTCAGGATATGCTCCGCACGGGTGTGGCCGGACTTTCGGTAGGTATCGAAACCGATACGAAGGGTAACACCAGCATGATGGTGCGTGGTAAAAACAACCTACGTGCAACGAGTACGGATAAATCTTCCCTTGAACCTCTGATTGTATTGGACGGAGTAATCTATTCGGGACAGATGACCGACATCAATCCTAACGACATTGAGCAGATAGACGTATTGAAAGACGCCAGTTCCACAGCCGTTTATGGTGCGAAGGCAGCCAATGGCGTTGTGCTGATTACTACCAAGAAAGGAACAAGTTCAACGAAACCGATTATCAATTTCAGTGGTACATGGGGACTTTCAATGGTGAACTCTTTGCCGGAAGTATACGAAGGAGAGGATTTCATCAATTTCCGCCGGGATGTGGAAGTTAGCAAAAATCCTTCAAAAGCAGCTACCGGATATTTCGACAATCCGGCACACATGTCCAATGCGGACTTGGCAAACTGGATGGGAAACGATAAAGGCGACCCGACAAGTATCTGGCTGACACGTCTCGAATTTACCAATACGGAGGTCAACAACTATTTGGCCGGACGTCTTGTAGACTGGCGCGATGTCATTTATCAGGATGTAGCGTTACGTCAGGATTACACGGTCAGCGTGGCAGGAAAGAAAGACGAAATGTCTTATTATTCATCTATCAACTACCTGAAAAACGAGAGTAACGTGCGTGGCGGAGGATACAGTGCTATCCGTGCACGTATCAACCTGGAGAATAAGATACAGAGCTTCCTTACTTACGGTGTGAACGCACAGTTTACTTCACGTGATGAGGGATATATCAGTAGTTCATCCGGCAATTACACTACTCTTTCACCTTTCGGAAGCCTTTACGAAGACGATGGAGTGACTTTGAAACAATACCCTACCGGTAACAATAACCAGAGCAACCCGTTGCTTGCTCCGGCTTTCCAGAATAAACGCAATGACATCGAGAACTTGAATGCAGCTCTTTATCTGAAAATCACCCTCCCTTTGGGCTTTTCTATCCAGACTACTTATTCTCCGCGTTTTGAATGGACAAACTATCTTTTCCATAAGGCAGCCGCTTCTCCCGACTCCGGTTCGCAGAACGGCCGTGTGGAACGTACGCATACGAAGGATTTCTATTGGCAATGGGATAATATGCTGAAGTGGAACAAGACATTCGGCAAGCACGCTTTTGACTTTACTTTCCTTGCCAACTGGGAGAAGTTCCAGCGTTGGCATGATGAAATGACGAATGAAAACTTCCTGCCTACCGACGAACTGGGTTATGGAGGTATCGGTTTCGGTACCAGCCCTAACGTATCCAGTGATGATGTCTACCGTACAGGAGACGCCTTTATGGGACGTCTGCACTATGTATACGACCAGCGTTACCTGATTACCGCCACTGTACGTCGTGACGGATATTCGGCTTTCGGTCTTGCCAACCCGCGTGCCACTTTTCCGGCTATCGCATTGGGTTGGGTGTTCTCTGAAGAGAAATTCCTGCACCGTCCGGATTGGTTCGAATATGGTAAACTGCGTCTCTCATGGGGTAAGAACGGTAACCGTGCCGTAGGTACTTATGCTGCATTCATGCAGTTGGCCCCGCGCAAATACATTTATGTGGATCCGGCAACCGGCAGTCTGGTGACCGCCAACACTTTCTATGCTTCTACTATGGCTAACCCCAACCTGAAATGGGAATCAACGACTTCATGGAATATCGGTACGGACCTGACTTTCCTGAAAGGCAGACTGAGCGCGAACCTGGATGTATATAAGAAGATTACGACCGACCTGCTTGTCAGCCGTGAGTTGCCCAGCCTGATCGGTTACAGCTCCGTGATGTCTAATATCGGTGAGGTCCAGAATACCGGTGTCGAGCTTTCACTGAACTCTACCAACATCAGAATGGATAAGCTTACATGGCGTACTTCTTTCAGCCTGGCTTATAACAAGAACAAGATAACTCACCTGTACGGAATCATGGAAGATGTGAAAGATGCGGACGGTAACGTTATCGGCCAGCGTGAAGCGGACGATATCAAGAACAAGCGTTTCATCGGACACGATATTGATGAAATCTGGGATTACAAGGTAGTGGGAATCTGGCAGGAAGAAGAACGTGAAGAAGCTGCCAAATACGGTCAGCAGCCGGGTGACGTTCATCTGCTGGATAAAGATATGAACTACAAATATGACAATACGGATAAGGAATTCCAGGGAACTACGATGCCGCGTCTGCGTTGGAGTATGCGTAATGATTTCACGTTGTTCAAGAACTTCAATATCTCGTTCAATATGTACTCCTATATCGGACATAAAAAGACATTGGGACGTTTTACCAACGACAATGCTTTGCTGAACGTGACGAACCAGATTAAACGTGACTACTGGACGCCGGAAAACCGTAACAATGAATATCCGCGTCTGGCCAACAAGAAGCCTGCCGGCGTTTCGTATGCCATTTACAAGAACGCTTCTTTCCTGCGTTTTGATAATATCTCAATCGGATATACTTTCCCGAAGAAGCTGATAGAGCCGCTGCGGATTCAGAACCTGAACGTCAATGCTACGATGAAGAATGCAGGTTATATCTCCGGTTGGCCCGGTTACGACCCGGAAAACAGTGATGCAAATACCCCGAGAGTAATTTATTTTGGTATTAACTTGACTTTATAATATCTACAGACTGATGAAACTAAATAATAAGAAAACAGGCATTGCCTGCATGATTGGAGTAGCTGTATTAGCAAGTAGTTGTTCGGATTGGCTGGACCCGAAGCCACTTTCATTCTATACGCCGGAGATTTCTTTTACGGATTACAACGGCCTGAAGACCGGAACGGATATGTTGAACCGTGACGTCCGTTACTTTGATTTTTATCCCACAGGAGGCTCTATGGACCCTTGTATCCTTTCCGAATATTTCTTTTCGGATATAAGTGTCAACGGACGTACTGACGCGGCAAACTCTCCACAGGATCTTGTTCGACAGATTACTCCTAGTGCTTCTCTGACAGGAAATGCAAGTCAGATTAATAACTATTGGACCTATCTGTATAAAGGTATTAAAGACGCCAATACATTGCTGACCCGTTCGGAAACGGCAGAGTTTGACAATGAAGACCAACGTAAGGAAATTGAAGGATTGGCATGTTTCCATCGTGCTTATCGTTATTACCGTCTGGTGAATCAGTATGGGGATATACCGTTCATCACAGAAGAAATCACCGGGCCACGTTATGATTTTTATTCAACGAAGCGTGAAGCAATCTTGCGGTATCTGAAAAACGATTTGGACCGTACGGCTCCTTATCTGAAAAACAACGTTTATATCGGTATGGTGACTCAGGCTGCGGCTTATCACTTACTGACAAAGATCAATCTTGCATTGGGCGAATTTGACGATGCAATCGAATCAGCCAATAACGTCATTAATGACGGAGTGCACTATCTAATGACAGAGCGTTTCGGTGTTGACAAGAATGACGCTACCAAGAATGTGATTTGGGACTTGCATCAGTCTGAGAATAAATCCTTGCCTGAAAACAAAGAAGTACTTTACATGGTGCTCGACCGTTATGATGCCGGTGAGGATATTCGTTCGGCAGCCGGACTGGAAATCAAACGGCAGGTGCTTCCCTGGTTTGCAAAAGACGGCGAGATTAAAACTCCCGACGGCAAAAACGGATTTACCGATAACGATGCAAAGAAAAATCCCTATCTTGAGCAATATGGTCGTGGAGTATGTACAGCACGTTCTACCTGGTATCATACGCACATGATCTGGACACTGGATGACACAGATCTTCGTCATGCTCCGGGTAACTGGATAGAAATGACCGACCTGACCTACAATAATCCTGAACTCAAAGGTACGGAATGGTACGGACAACCGGTTCGCTTTAAAGACGATAAAGGAAACATCCTGGTAAACGATACCATTCGTGACTGGGTGGGGTGGCCGCATTATAAGACCAACGTTGCCGACCAGAAAGATAAATGGTGGCGCGGTGGTTGGGCCGACTGGTATATTTTCCGTATTGCCGAAACGTATCTGTTACGTGCTGAGGCATACATTTGGAAGGGTGATGCAACCAGCCTCCAGAAAGCTGCCGATGACGTGAACAAGGTACGCCGCAGAGCGGGAGCCGATGAACTTGATGCTGACCAGATGACTATCCGTACGATTCTGGACGAACGTGCCCGCGAACTGTATTACGAAGAACCGCGTAAGACGGAGTTGACCCGTATCGCATTTATCTATGCTAAAACCGGCAAGGCGGACGATAAGGGACGTACCTACCGTATGGATAATTTCTCCGAGAAAAACTTCTTCTACGACCACATTATGGATGTAACGGATTTCTATAACAAAGGGGTGAAAACGCCGATTGGAAATGAATATACCATTGCTCCCCACAATGTATTGTGGCCGATTGCATTGAATGCTATTTCGACAAATGTGCAGGGACATATCAATCAGACACCGGGATATGCCGGTTCGGAAAACAATATCGAGCCGTTGGACATTGACTTCAGCAAGTAACGTTTTCTTAATGGTATAACGTACCATTAACTTCCTGTTTATTGGGCATATATATCCACCACGCTGGGCATATATGCCCAATATGTTGAATCTATATATCCACCATGGTGGATATATATTTCCAATTATTGCTGTCCGCTAAAACTCAAAAGGGCATAAATATTCCGCCCGAAGCCCTCTAAAATGGGACTTCGGGCTTGCTT
>ENA-USYP01000050-USYP01000050.1-human-gut-metagenome-genome-assembly--contig:-NODE-50-length-101703-cov-14.522662_pt1 | contig 101703 bp, 140 predicted proteins | sample MGYA00250065_ERZ773512 | MGnify/ENA primary metagenome ERZ773512 (study PRJEB29103, sample SAMN06112003) | human gut metagenome | biome: human gut; feature: ankylosing spondylitis patient; material... | reverse complement strand
AAAGAATACCATAAAGGTAATATAGATTTAAAGATCAGAAGAGGCAAGTCGCTTCGCGACGCAGCCGTAATGGGAATTATGAAATGGAGGTTGTATGAAGAGTTAAAATCCAGATACGACAGAGTTTTTATGACGTTTGGTTACATTACGAAACATAATCGGATTAAATATGGGATTGAAAAATCCCATACATCCGACGCGTTTGTCATTTCTAAGAATATTAATGCGAAACGAATCGAACGTCAATATTTAAAACGTTTAATTCGTAGACATAATAGACAAATACATAAAATGAAAATTTTAAAAGGGGGGAAGAAGAAAAACAATCAAGCTCCTTTTGAGGTTTTCGGTTTTAGGTTGTTTGATAAAGTGTTGTATAACAATAAAATATTCTTTGTTTATGGAAGGAGAAAATCAGGGAGTTTCAATATCAGGGATTTCAACGGAGAAAATTCAAAAGATGTTTCACGCAAAAAGTTTAAACTCATTAGAGGGAAGAGGCATCCGATTATATTAAAGTAAATGAACGGATTTAATAAATTTAATAGAAAAACGTATCATGTATAATAAAGAAATAGTAATATGCGCGGCCATCTGGGTGCAGGACGGCAAGAAGCGTCCTCATCAGCCCACCAATATACCATCCGGAACCGTATTTTGTGGATTGAGACACTGTTCCATAATATCGCAACTTGCTGCATACGGCATAGCCCATAAAAACCGTAGTATTCAAGGATTTTTGACAAGCAAGAACCGGTTTCTAACAAGAGAGGAAGCGTCTGAGCTTGTTAAGAACAATAATCAGGAGATGGTAGTAGATAGGAATGCTATTAGAAAACAATTGTATTCAGAAGATTTATATTAACTAAAAAAATAAAACAATATGGGATTTATAATCAGAAAGTCAATATTTTATGATATGATGGACGGCAATCAATTAAAGTATGAATTTGACAACAGGGATTTAGATCATATCACATTTAAAGGTGATGGTAAAGAATCTTTTTCATTAAACAGAGCACTTGTTGAAAATTTAATTGAGACATTTGAAACCATGCATGATATATATTCCGATAATTACAAGCTTAAGGTTTATACTGGTAATTGCATAATTCAATTGAGCGAAGATTCAAAGGACTTAAGTAAATCCTTTTTTGACGTATATGATAAAGATGAAATGAAAATGATATACACAATAAATATCAGTACCTTGAAAGAAATGTTTGTCATATGATCACCAAGCAAGATATACAAGCAGCAACATCGTATATTTTCCGAAGCAGTTTTGTCTCGGAGGACCAGGCAAGGAAAGCAATGGTAAGAGCCGGCAATAACGCTACCAAGAACCTTGTCAAGACCTTCAGAGGAAAGTTGTTCAAGAAGGCTTTTGGAAGAGCTTGTAGAGGAAAGGATATCAGTTCTTTTGAAAGACAAGAAAAAGAAAGTGGTTTTAATTTTCTTTATAATCCTAATAATGGTCGTATGCGAAGCGGTCATATTATAATAGACGGAATTGGTCTGTTTAAACAAATAATAGAGTCGGGTACGTAAGTTATCCGACTTTTTCATATATTTGTGGCATGACAAAAGGTTATTATTGGATACCACAAACAGATGAAACGTTAAATGGCAGAAGCTATTACGTAACTAAGGTAGTAGGAGATATAGTGTTTGATACTAAACGAAAAAGAATAGTGTTTCAAACTACCAGGTATTTCCCAGTAGGCTCCGTATTCCATTTTACTCACAACTGTTTTAAATACGTCATAACCTGCCGGCTCCGTAAGCCTGGGCTGTGGTATGAGGCAAGGAGGGAAGACTGCGGACCTATTGGACCGGATGATGTGGAAAGGTTCGAATCAGGAAGGTTTATTCATAGAAATGGGTACAAATACAATGCATAAGCGTAACTTGACGATTTGCGTCAGATTATAATTTTTTTTCATATTATTTTTAAGCCATCAGACTGAGAAGTTAGATGGCTTAATTTTTTATGATATGCTTGATTTTTAGCTACCTTTGTCTCATAACAAAAATGTTTTATCATGGTATCAACGTGTATTATTAAAAGAGATAATAAAAAGAAAGTTGTTTCTGTCTCTACCAGATCAGGGGACAGGTCTATGTTATTCGATAAGATAGCATCTATTCCTCTTATGGAAAATAGGGAACGGGCTACTACTGTTTTTAAAACCGTATTTTCTAATAAGTTCTTAAAGGCTTTTGGTGACTGGAGAAGGAATGTGCCTATCAACAAACAGGCTTACAATAAGGTAAAATCCAATATCGACCTTATTCCGGAAGCCTATAGAGAAAGGGTGCTGGATAAGGCTTCTAAGATGAGCAACCCTATTCTTGTGTCGAAATCAGATGCACCTTATGGGATTCAAGAATCAGGCTTTGGATTCTATAGCCAGGATCTGGGTGATAATATTATGTTGGTGGATGCTATGGTTCCTTCCGGTATTTCCATACCGGAAGGACCGGGAATAGACGCCGGCCAGTATCTACAAGATGCTATATCTTCAGACTTCACTCCCGTATCTATGGTACAGGATAAGGGTGTTGATTATATGGTCATAAAAGACGGTCTTAAGATATTTAGTCCAGAAGAGCTACCAGAAACAGATTCTAATCCTGTGGGTGTAACGTATCAGACTGGAGAACCTCGTTTGTTTTTTATGAATGATCGTAATCAATTATTTGAAGATTACGGAGAAGCTCTTCGCTCTGGAGGGAATGATATTAGAATAGGATTCTTATCAGGCATCGTTCAAGAATCTACCGTGGATGGAGTGGCAGACATTACTTACAAGGCTGGAAAGTATGTTCTTAATAATCCCAAGTCTTTTATACCGGTCATGACCGCTTCTGCTTCTACTTCTTTATCAACAAAAGGCGGTATAATTAACTACCTTATAAAGAAAGGTCTTTTGTCCGGATCCAAGATATTCGATCCGGAAACAAGAAGCTATTATATTACAGGAGAAGGACATACAGGACAAATTAGACTTTTCAATTCAGCCTTATCCTACACTGAGCTCCGTAATCATTTTGGTTCCGATGTTTCCATGAACGACCAGGGTATGATAACCATAAATTCATTGGATAATAGTAAGGTAACTATGAGACTCGCCACCGGGGGAACAGAAAGAGTTAGCAAGGAGCAGATAAAGAGCGATCTTAAGTCTGGAAGATACAATGAATTGGACGCCAAGTACGATCATTTTGATGCGCTTGTAGTTTCATTCATATTAGAAGACAATGATCTTTATGCTGATACTAAAGCTAAGATCGTATCGGATTATAGCCAAGAGGAACGTAATCAACGAAATTCTATTGTTGAGATACTGAAAACGCTGGGCGTTAGTGTCGTTGGTATGACCGATTATATAGAGAAGTACCAAACCAAATACGGGCACGAACCTTCTGCTAAGGCATTGGCGGATATTGCCAATAACGTAATAGCAGTTGGCGAAGATGCTACTTTATCTGATTTAGTAGAAGAAACAGCCCACTTCCTCGTAGAGGCGTACAGAGATCAGAATGCTGTTGAGGCTATTCTGCAAGATGTAGAAGGCACTGAAGAATGGAATCAGTATGCAGGTCAGTATTATAATACATACGGTAAGGTATATGAAGGAGCTGAGCTTGATAATGCTGTTAGGAGAGAAATTCTTGGAAAGATCCTCGCCAGGGAGATGCAGACCGGCACAGCACAGGCGCCGGTAGAGCCCACCTCCTTCCTGGGGCGCGTCCGGCAGCTTCTCTCTGGAATTGTAAACTGGCTTAAATCAGCTTTATCAACCCAAAGACAGGATTTGAATAACGTTATTAAAAATATTCGTGATCTTGCTATTACCGACATAGATAAAGGATTTGATACTTCTCTTTTGAAGGATAATGACTTTACATTATACTCCCTTTCTTCTATGAACAAGAACAAGTTTCTTGAGTCTAAAATCAGGGCATTGAGAAAAACGTTAAGAGACTTACGTCAGATAAGCTCTGATAGGGCTGTAACTACGTCTATGACCCTTGCTCAGCTTAAGACCATAGAAGATAAGATAAATAAGGTAGAGACCGAAATAGACAAGAATGAGATGGCGGCTGCCATGAACAGCATGATCTCTACAGCCGAAGCTCAGGTCAGATACTTAAGCAATGTGGTGAACACCATCCTTCATGGTGATACCAAAGACGGCAAGCTTCACTTCAATACCAATGATCGAAAGAACGTAGATATTATCAACAATCAGGTTCTTCCGATCATGAACGATCTTCGAGGATATATCCGTAACAGAAGTACCGAATTTGATGAACGTGAAAAGCAGGATTATACAAATAGGATCAATACCGTCATTGCAGACATCAATGGTATTCAGTCTGATATTAAATCAGTACAAGACCTTGATGAAAGCACGTTGCTTGATAAGTTAATGAACGAACTTCATGTGCCGGCAGATAAGGTAAAGAGAGTAAAAGAATTTTTTGACAAGGTTCAACACGATGTATCTTGGATAAGTAGGTGGTTCGGTATATTAGAGCATTCTTCCAGCCCGTTCAATAACGCTCTTGGAGCTATGATTGCCAAAGACAATTACAATGCGATGGTGAATGCCCAGCCCGCCATATCCGATTTCCTGGCATATGCGAAAAAGCATGGTTTTAACAAATCTGAATTTGAAAAACTGCTTCAGAAAGTAGACGGCAAAACTTCTAATTACCTTCGTAGTGCCCTTGATATGGCTAAATACGATCGTAATAAGAAGCTGGCGCAGATGCGAGCGTTTGCGACCGCCATGAACATAGAGATATCAGAAGAAGAAATCAATGATGTGGTTGACAATAACCGTAATTACGTATTTAAAAGAGAAGTAGTTGACAAGGACGGAAATACGGTTACCGAGAACGCTAAATTTAAACCGTCGTCCGATAGGGTTAATACCGATATTTTTACCATCGAGCAGGAAAAGATTTATACAGAACAGATGGAGAAGTGGGATGCTGAAAATTCAGAACTGGAATTTAGTGAAAGTTATGCCACAAGAATGGAATCCATATACAAAAAGGCCGAAGAAGAATTAGGGCATCCGGTTTCTCAAACAACCAAAGAATACCTTAATGCTCTTTCTCGGCAGAAGCGGATATTGAGGCAGCCTTTTATTGATAGCAATGGTAATTTTGATGAGGTTGCTTACTATAAGAGTAGTAACTACGAAGAAGAAGGACTGCTTCGTAAACAACGTAAGGAAGCAGCTTCAGAATACATATATGTAGGAACCAGGAGAGTGGAAAAAACCGGCGACCAACTTAAGATGGCCAAAGAAATACAAGCTATAAATGAAGTTTGGAGAAAGGAATCAAATAATGTCACTAATGTCGTATCAGAATCGTTTTTGCAAAAATTGAGAACGATTCAGAACGAGTCAGGAGGAGAAGCTGCGCTGAAGACACTTATGTTGGGGGGGCACCTGTCATTCAACGATCGGTTTTGGAATGACGTAGAATCAGAACAATCGGCGCGTACCGAATCAAATAACAAGGCTTCGTATCTTAAAATGGCACAAGACATCATTAGTTCTACGACAAGTGATAGAGATGCAACTGACGTGGATTCGATTGTAAAAGATATAGAAAAAAATAAGGCTATTATAAAGGAAATAATCGGAAACAATCGCGATGTGGCTGATATCGGAGAAATTAATGAAGCGACATTTACCTCATCTGAAAGAGATGCTTTTAGGGCCGCATCTGAAGCTATTGAAGCCGATTACGCTATCTTAATAGATTATGCTAAGATGGTGGGTCTTGAAGATATTGATAAGTACCTTACTAAAAGCAGTAAGGCTGAAAACGAAGTAAATCAGTCTTATTTAAATGCTCTTGCTGACTCCAAGGAAGTGGAATGGAAGTTCGTACAACGTCATACTACGGCGAAGAAAGCAAAAAGGATTCAAGCCTTAAGGGATAAGTTATTCAAAGCTGCTGATAACCGGTATCTGTTTACCGTATCTGAAACCAACTACTTGTCAGAAAAGCTTGGAATAAGCAAAGAATTAGACGGTAGAGATTTTAGGAATGCCGTCAATGCTAAAATGGCCAGCTTGTTTTTAAATAACACAAGAGAATCAGGTATAGAAGAGGCTAATGCTATTGTTAATGAATTTGCCAGGAGCCAGGTCTTTTCATACTATAAACGCATGGCACCTACCGGATATGCGGCTATGATCGACAAAATTGGTCGAGGTGAGATAGATGTGGCGCAGATGGTTAAAGACGTACAGAACGGAACATCCACCCAAGATTATGGCATGGACATATCGTACCTTTCTTTCGACCCTGCAAGGGCATGGGTGGCTGAATCTGAAGCCGAAAATAGCGGCCGTAATCCTGATTATGTAAAAGATCATGGGTATGGTCATCGCATGCCTAAGAAAAGCCTGTATCGTGACGAATCGTATTTCAATGACTTTGGTATCAAGTATGATGCTGACGGTAATGAAGTTGCTACTAAAAACGTAGATCAGTGGAATATGATTCAAAAACTCAAGGAAATAAAAAGACAATCACTTGATCTATACAAAGAGCAGAGCCCGAACCTGTATGCTATTCCACAGATATCAAAACAAGATATAGAACGTATAGAAGGATTGGGTATTAACTTCAAAAATACGGTTCGTAATTTTGTATCAGATCTGTGCCTGGACAGAGTAGACGATTCTTTATACGGTAAAACCAGACAAGGGGAAGTATATGATCCGGAAGACAGACTTAGGTCTATACCCAAATACTACATATATGAATTGGAGAACCAAGATGATGTATCTCACGATTTTGGCTACTCTTATTCTATGCTTATGATGCAGTCATCGTTATACAACGAAAAGCAGAAGTCTATAGAGCTCGCTCAAGGACTGGAGCAGATGTTACTGAATAAACAATTTGAAGGTGGTAAAAAGGCTGAAGCAACCCAAGCATATCAGATGTTCAGGGACTTCTTCAACGATCATTATTATGGCATTAGGATGAACACCAAAAAACTTACGGTGAACATCGGAGGATATACGGTAGACCTTACAAGAATTATGATGGCTGTTGAAAGATTTATGTCGGTCATGAACTTGGCACTGTCTCCGTTTGTGGCAGCTACCGGCGCCTTAACAGGTCATATCAACCTCATCATGGAATCTGCCGTAGGACAGTATATAAGCAAAGACTCCCTTAAATACGCATCGGCTGAATTTTCACGCCTTGCTCCATCTTGTATAGCAGAAACCGGAGACATAGATAGGAAAAGCAAATTATATGTCATAGGTGAGAGAATGGGGATATTCAATATCCGAAATCGTATGTATGGTGCCGGATACAATAGAGTGGCCAGGACCTTAATGCGTTCGCCTATGTATGCTTTTATGGAAATCCTGAACTACCCTCTTGATCCGCAGGTTATGATTGCTACTATGGACAATGTTCGTTATTACAAAGGTCGGTTCTACACGTTCCAAGATTTCAAGATGGAAAAAGAACGTAATAAAGAACAGAGTACCATAAAAAGAGAATGGAATGCATTAAAAGATCGTACTTTATGGAGTATGGTAGATGTCGTGGATGGGAAGGTGGTTGTAAAGCCCGGATCAGGTGTTACTGTTGAGGAAGTTGAAACCCAGATGGCTATAACCAGAAATCAAGTTCGTAGCTTGTCGCAGATATGTAACGGATCTTTGAATGAAGAAAACCGAACTGCCGCATCGCGCAACTGGATAGCCAGGTTCATGACCGCCCACCGAGGATGGTTGGTGCTGGCGGCTCAACGTCTGTGGAAAAGACGTGGCTTCAATTTCCAGACAATGCAAGAAGAGGAAGGACTGTCAATTACGTTAAAGAATATGATAGCCAAAACATTTAGCTTAGCTTCCGAGTCTGGTATGAAAAACATCATAGATGCCTGGAACGAAAATAAAGACAATATGAATGAGGTAGAAAAAACCAATCTCAAACGTCTCAGTGTCTATGCCGGCACGTTCCTTATCATGCAGGCCGTATCTATGCTTCTTGCCGGATGGCGTGATGATGATGAAAACGAAGAAAGTTGGCTTACTCAATTTGGATCCTATGTCGGATTCAGAACCATAAACGAAATAGCTTCACAGATGCCGTTTATTATGGAGCTTAACGTGGTAGATATCATTAACGATCCGTTCGTCATGGGACGGAAGCTGAAGGATCTTACCGATCTTAGGAATTATTCACTTGATAAAGTAACATCCGGTACATACAAGGGAGAGTCTAAGTTATTTAGGCAACTCGCCAAACAGACGTTTATCAAACAATGGTATAATATCAAGACGCCGGAAGACGTAGCGCGCGCCTATAATTGGTGGCAGCAGACGAACAACAAGTCAATGATGTTCTTCATCGGCGCCACTCCTGATTCGGAAGGAGACGATGATGTTAGCTACAAATAGACGAAGAATATCGGACTTGCATTGTTTTGGTATGATTCCAATATGCTATATTAGCATCGTCAAAGAGTAGATTGTACGTTTTTTGTTCTTACTTGAAAGATTATGTAGGTTTAATTTTTTCTGAAATTGTTTTCTTACCGGTTCTCAGTCAGGGATGATAGGGAACCGGTTTCTTTTATGTTGTACCAAACAATTGCGATATGAGTTTAAATAAAAAACAATTATGGCACCAAGAACTATTGGTGCCATAATTGTTAAAACCGTTTATTGTAACAAGAGTCCACTACCTTTACCCTCTTTTCTTCTTTCTTACTTCCCCATTAGTTGATTTCCTTTCAACTATTCTAAGAGGAATATGAAACAAGTTTCTAAGCATTAATTTCATGACCTTCCCTATTTGTGAAAACTAAACCAATACCTTCTATAATATATCCTACTACAGGAGCTTTGTCAAATTCCTCCTTCGTAGCCCAGGTAGCATTATCAGGCATCAGATCCTTGAATGCGTCCGAAACATCACCTTGACACCAGCAGTTATTTGATACAACAATGCCTTTCCCTTCGATATTGATATACATTTTTCTTCCACCACATCCAAGGGTGTTCCATCCGCTCGGTACGTTTACCTTTCAAATCCATTTGCATCCATCGTGTGCGGAGAATGAGGCTGGTGAGGGGTGCCACATTTCGGACATACGAGTTTTAAATTATTTTTCATATTATTTCACTTTTACGATCTTAACAGAATCTCCGATATTGTATTCCCCTTGGTATCCACTGAATCAATAAAAGACTCTTTATTTTTTTTCTGAAAAGATTTAGGCATTTAACTCTGATTTATAAAACTTCATTGTTGTTTCTTTGGAGATATAAACTTCGCATCTATCAGCTGGGCCATAACCTACACGCGCTTGTATCCAAGGCAACTCTCTATGTATTGCTGTTTCAAGCTGAAACTGATTCCATTCTGAAAGATTTTCCAAAACAGTACTCACTAAATCTTTCTGGTCTGTTGTTAATTTGGCAAACTCAGCGTCAACATCTATATCACCGGGAGCATAACTATAGGACAATTCTGAGTATAAAATTGATTTGTCTTTTAAACTGTCGTACACTTTACGGCTAACCGGCCCATGAACCCACGCTTGAAATTTATCAGAAACCAATTCTGTACCAAAGTAAGCAAGATGGTATGCGTCACAATAAAACAACAATTTTTGCAATTTTAAGTGAGACATAGAGCCATAATGCTTAACAATATATTCACATAAGACTAATGAGTCTATCTTTTGAAGTTTTCGGCTCGTTTCCATTTTTCTATTTTTTTGATGACAAAAATACCCTTTTGTTTTTCTAAAACAAAGAAAATCCTTTATTTGTTTGTTAAACGTGTTTACAAACACTTTCAATAATAATCGGTATATATCACACGTTCACCATTTAAAGGAGATAGATCATATATAACCCATCCGTCATTAACCTGATTATCATCATGCGAACATGATGATAACACAAGTGCCATCAATAAAACAAAATACCTCATATTATTTTCAGCATAAAAATTTGTAACCTGGTTTTACAGCTTCCGCTTCTTCTCTCGTATCAAACATTAAGGTAGTGACAGCTCCTATTCCTTCACAAACGTAAGACACTTCCACCCACCACCTAAAAATCCCAGAGCCGTAATCATCATAGTACGGCTCAGAAAGAACTTCTTTCACGTACCCATCCAAATAATTCACGATCGTTCCTCCTTGTTTTTAGATTCTGCCTCTTCGAGTATGCTGATCACCTTGTCAACAATATCCGAATCAGACATTTTCTCAATAAAAACATCCATTGCCTTAGTTATGTCATTGGCTTCTTTTTCTTCAAGAGCTATTTCTCCACCGGTAATAGCATCAGATAATGATGTAGATAAGTGTCTTATCTTATCAATGCTCATAAACGTAAATGGATTACCACCTTGACCTCCACCCATTTCTTTCATGATCTGATATCCACCTGAGATAAGTCTGCCTGATGTCGTAGCCAAGGAGGATACGATTAGGGACAGTACCGCCGCTTCCGTCCGCTCCTCGGACACGCCCTTCGACCACACGGCTGCCCTTATAGCGCCGGCCAGGTCGTCTATGTATGGCATGAGGCAATCTTCCATCGCTTGTGTTATATCAGCTATAACCCCACTACGCTCTTTATTTATGTAGTAGATAGAAGCATTGTACCTCTTTATCTCTTTGTCCATGTCATTTAAAAGACGCTTGATATTGTGCTTATACATAGGACTGGTTTTAATTACTTCCTTTAGCTTAAGAATGTAATTATAAGCCTGGTCGTTTACAAATAATGTCATGGTCTCAACCGTTGAATGAAGTGTGTTAAGACTGTTAAGAATCTTATCGAAATTGTTTATCAAATAAGCCTTCCTGGCTTTTGCTGCGTAGTTAATCATCACATTCGAATTTTAGATTTTCAAGTTCATTCAATTGTTTCTTAATTGACTCGATCAGGTGCGTTCTCCGTTCCTCTGCATGTTTTAAAGCTTCTTCTTTGCTCTCAAAAGCATCCCTTCCTATTTCATAAGAAGTGATCCTATCAGGAATGTCGGCTAACAAAAGACCACCATAATCTTCTATTTTAGCTTTTACTTTTCTTATTACACCGTCTCTCATGCACGCATCTGTAATCCATATAAACCTATCACATTCTTCTAATTCCCTTTCGTACAATTCATACCATTCCGGTTTAGGAAATCTTAATGTGAATCTAATTTCGGTATCTTTCTCTAAGATATTAATATCATACGCCTCCGGCCACAGTTTTTTTATGCTGTCTTCATCTTCAGCATACGCTACCAATACAAATGAATTACTGGATTCTGCACTACACCAATATGGATATTTTATAGGCCATTTGACTGGACGGTAGTCGTTACCGCAGTCGGATTTTTTAATGTAAAATCTTGCTCTAATCATTATTCTTTTATTCTTTTAAGCATATGTTCAATCACTTTAATAGTCCACCCGTTTCCCAACATCTTGTACTGTTGGGTTTCGCTGCATTCCCATTTATACCAATCTGGTACAGTCTGTAACCTGGAGCACTCTGTAGGGGTTAATCTTCTTATTCTGAAATCGCCATGTAATGCTCTCTGTATGATAAAATTGTTTCTATCATATGAATTACAAGATAATGTTGGAGCCTTATCTTCATGAAATCCACCTTTGTTAAATCCTCTTGGTATTTGGAAAATAAGATTATCTTTCTGAACTGTTGTGAGACCAGATTCTCTACATGTAGGTTTTTCTGGATTCCTGCCTCTCATTGCTACACAAATAAGATCGTATATGTATTTACCCTTTACGGTAACAGTATTGGATTTCTCATCTTTTGTTTTAATATTAGCTCCATAATAATTTCCCTTGTCGTGATTTCTTTTTAAGTGAAAAGCTAAATTGTTTAAAACTTTTTCAGATAAGTAATATTTTTCATCTACTTCATATTCCGCTATATCACTTATAGTCAAACCTTCGTCTTTAGGTTGAGGGATAATGCCGCCTTGAATATTAGTCCAATAAATACGTTTCCTGGTTTGAGCGGAAACAAGTGCTGAATTAATATGATTGCCTTTACACCCTATAGCATCATCAAATACCGGCTCCCATTTCTTTCCCATCTTAACGTTCTCAAGAAGAAATAATACATCAGGATTAGTTTTTCTTACATCATTCAAAATACGAATAAACTCCCAGAATAAGTAAGACTGACCGGCAAACTTAAATCCTTGTTTTTTTAATTCAAGATACTCATTAAGTGATTTGATTTCTATTCCTTCTACGGTAGACAACCCTTTTCTTTTTCCAGAAAAAGACATATCCGTACATGGGCTGCCGGCTAAAATAAGATCTATGTGTCCAAGATCTTCTACATTCAAATCCCTTACATCTCCTACTTGTATCGTATTAGGAAAATTTAATTGCGTTTGTTTAATAGCGAACTTATCTATTTCTGACGCATAATATACTTCAGGCGTGATCCCTATTTCTTTTAACGCTATTTGACCACATGACATTCCGTCAAATAAACTTAACACTCTCATGACATTATACACATTTTTCAATTTTAATTGATTTTGATGATAGATACATATTCCATGTTCCTCTGCCTTTGTCACCTTTTTTGTTTTGTTTTTGGATTGTCAAGTACAGATCTCCGTCTTCACATACTTCAACTTTTTTCAAGAAGCCTATCATTTCATCTCCTGTTTCGTGTAAAATACGGATCTTATCTCCTTCTTTTAACCCATAATTGGAATCAAAATATTCTTTTTTGATTCTATCAATATTGTCTTTATGGTTTTTTATAGCATAAAGCTCTTTTCTTAATAAATAATTTAGTTGTTCTGTTGTCATTTCTTTTCCTCCTTATTTAATGGTATCAACCCTTTTCCATGCTTGTCATACCACAGCATAGCTATGCAGTTCCATGCACATTGTGCAAGATGAAAACATCCTGTATCGGAATCCACTCTTTCTCCTTTCATGTATTCCATCAGGTGTCGAAACATTGCAGCTCGATACCGTTCAAATCCGTTGTCAAGATTCTGCCAATTATTAGATCCATATTTCTTGGCTCCGGCATGATAGACTCTTACAATGTCTTCAATCTCTTCCATCGGAAGCAAATCCCATCGTAGTTTGTCGTCAATGATGTCATTTTTCACTGATTTTATTGAAGTACTTTTTTCTGGATCTCCTACACGAATAAGTTCCATAATGTCTGTTTCTATAATAATTGCGCCTCCATTGTAATAAACTTCAGCAAACTTGTCATTTTCTTTTATGTTTGTTGCTGAAGTCACTAAAGATCCTTTGTATATTATAGTGTTTTTATCTATCTTATCATCTTTCAGTGTTTGAAAAATAGATCCTTTTGGATAAAGGATGTTTTTAGTATTATTGTCCATTTTTTCCATCGTTTTATCGTTGTTTTAATCAATTAGTATAATGATATAGTCCATTATTTTTCTTCTTCGCCTATAAAGCGATCAAATTCTTCTCCGCTCATAACAATGCGGTTAATGATAATTATGCCGTTATCGCTATAATCACCACTTTTAACTCCCATATCATCAAGCTCCTTCTTTAATTCTTCAAATGTGGGACCTGTCTTGCTTTTAAAAAATAAAGTAGCATGTACAATCTTTTCGTTGTTTAGTTTTGCTCTCACGGTATAGACATATCCTTTTTCCTCTTCATCCTTTTTGTTGACACCATCAAGGATGCTATTTATCATATCCTTGTCCTCACGTGATAGGTTGGATATAGCTATTCTGCCCTTTAATCTAAATACTTCGTTTTCGTTCATGACTTTCGGTTTTATTGTTTTCAAAATATTGTCTTACGGCTTCTATGGCTTTATCGTCATCAAAAGCTTCTTCAAACTCCGTGTAGAACCTATCTCGCTCCATGCAGAATGTGTTTTTCCCTTCCGGTATAGGACGGAACACAACCACCCTCTCTTCAGCGTGATCGGTTCCTATTATGTTATTATCTAAGATAATAGAATATCTTCTTGAACTTTTGTTGATAACAACATCATGTTGAAGACCATACAATTTAAGTATTTCCCTTAATTCACTTGTTTCCATTATTTGAAGATTTTATATTTTTAGAAGATACTGCTCCCGATCCCCACTTTTTCTTATATATAGTCCCCATCATGTTTATTAAATCGGAAAAAGAAGATATGGTTCCCATTTCTATACAAAATGCAAGATTGGATTGAAGCATTTCAAGTTCTTTTAACTGCTCTTGAGTCGCTCTGTTTCTTATCATGCTCTCATGTTCGTTAAAAACGATCCATTTGAGGCCTTTAGCCATTCTTGTATAATCTGCATCAGGAAATCTTGATATAGCCCTTGATAGGACATTATATTTATCTCCCGCCTCTATCCTATTTAAAATAAGTTTGTCCGTCAACCATGTTACTACTTCAGCATACAGCATAGGGTTAAGCTCCATAGCTACAAGAACCCATATATAAGGATTGCACATCGTTCTCCTATTCTCTCCTCTTCCCATAGTTTTATAAGCCCCCATCTTTTTCATCACTTTTATAAGTGATTCTTTTTCAACAGATTGGATAAAACCAGGAAATCCTGCTTCTATCGTATATCCTTGTTTTTCAAGGATATAGTATATTCGTTCAGCACTTTCTTTGTTGGACAGAATGTTTTCTATTCTCTTTTCATTCCATCCCATTTCTATCCTTTTTCTCGTATAAGCCTCTTGTAGGTCTGTTAAGGACATAAATGATGTTTTGGTGTCTTGTTTAATTATAACACCAAACAGTTCCCGATCTTTCGATACCATTGTAACATTTGTTTTCATGAAATATAACACTAAAAAAAATATCATGATGCAAATATATGCATCATGATACATTAATAAAAGATTATAGTGTTAAATTTTACTTATAGTGTTTTTATGGACTCACATTATTCCTTCCAAATTTACTTTAATAGAACCATTTATAGTTTTAATGCTCCCATCTATGGTTGAAATCACATCATCTAAATCATTTATAATACTTTCTATGTCATCAACCACCTCCTCCATATTAGCTACAGCCTGATCTGATTCCCAATATTTTTCTGAGTCTTGTAACGATTCCGGTATATTATCTCTCGCCTCAGTCTCTTCGTCTAAAATCATATCAACATCATCTTTGGCTGAATTTATGTTATACTTCAACTCCGATAACTTTGATTTGATGTATTCAAAATCTGTTTTATACTTATCTACGTTTTTAATAACACCCAATATTTTTTTTCTTCTCTTGTCGTTCATGCTTTTATTCTATTATAATATTCGATAATCTTTTCTTTTCTATCTCCTGGTTTTACTGCCATATTCTCAGCCAAGAACCTAAAATACGACACCGGTATGTCCTTGAATCTAATTCCTTCATATTTTCCAAACCACATTATTATACTGTCAAGATCGTCTTCTCTCCTACCATCTCCATTCACAGATTTAAGCGAGGCTGCCCGGCTAAGGATCTCGTCTTTGGTAATAATATCACCCATCCTTATATTGGACAGAAGTTGATCGCCGGCAAACATACACCAGCCTTTAGAAGGGAATTGTTCGATTGTCAAGTCTTCTATCCGACCGAAACGCCTCATGTTGTCGCAGCAATCAACTATCAGTGCCTCTTTCTTGTCAGGATGGATGCGAACGGCACGGCCTACAATCTGGTAAAATACTGAATATGAGAATGTTGGACGCCCAAACATCACACAGTCAAGTTCAGGAAAGTCAAATCCGGTAGCAAGCGTTGAATAATTAAAAACCACCTTCAACTTGCCTTCTTTGAAATCGGATATGATTTGTTCTCTTTTCTTTTTGGTTGTTAGCGATGTTACGACACCGGTTATGGCTCCCATCCTGGCATTCATAAACTCTGATATTCTATTACATGATTCGATAGAATCCATACAAACCAAAATGGCTTTACGTTCGTTCATAAGCTGAAGAAGGCGCTTGTAGATAGAGTTGTTTAAGCCATTTCGTACGATGCTTTCTTTAATAGATTCGTTGGTGTATTCGGCTCCGGTACTGTTTAACATCAGAGCCGATTCATCAAATGACCATCGTTCGTACTTAAGTGGACACCAAAAACCTTGAGAAGTTAGCTCTTGTATTTGTATTACATGAACTAACTTCTTGAAGAAGTTATGCTCGTCTTTTGTCAGCATATTAAGTTTGCTATAGTTTCCTTCCAGCATGGAACTGTAGGCTCTGAGGCGGCAGGGAGTGGCGGTGAAGCCCAGCACCTTCGCCTCGGGAAACTCGCTCATAAACTCCATAAATTCAGAACCTTCCTCAGGGGAATACCCCGAGTGGCATTCGTCCACCAATAAGGTGTCTATCCCTATATCTTTCAACCTTGCTACGTCTTTCTTTATGCTCTTTAATGTTGCATAAGTCATAGCCGACAGTTCCTTTATACCACATGAAGCAGAATATATGGTAGGTTTAGAACCGAATGATACAGCCTTAGCATAATTCTGCTCCAGAATTTCTTTTGATGGCTGCAATACTAACGTTGGTCTATTTATCTCATGCGCTATCTTGGATATCAGAAGGCTCTTACCCGCTCCGCATGGGGCTACGATTATGCCAGGCTTCTTAGATCTTCCTGTAAGAAACTTAAGCCCGGCATCTACTGCCTCTTTTTGGTAAGGTCTAAGTTCAAAGCCCATCGCAATCTATTTTACTGTTTTTTGAAAGTTCTATTATTGCCTCCTTTAGCATCTCTCTTGCTTTATCTTCGTTATCTTCAAGCAAGCATACACTGCACGATATGCCCATACGATCCCCATAAGCCTCGGCATTACCTAATGTGAATGCGCAGCAGTAATCATAATCCATGTTTTTTGCTACGGCAATAAACTGATTATCTTCTATCAGTACAGCATATTCAGCATCAGTTTCACACATGATAATGGCTTTATCTTTTTTTATAGACAACACCTTGTTTCTGAAAAGTCCGTTATAAATCCATAGTTCTTTTCCTGTATTTTTATAAAACACAGCCATATCTTCCTTGATTGTGACTTCTTTTTTCATGACTTACTTGTGTTTAACATCAGTAATTAAAATGTATTTTTTAACAATATCTTCAAGACTCACAGAAGAACGTATATATAGTTTTTCTTCGTACTCATATAGAACGTACCCTTCTTTTATGTCTAATATCTTAATCACATGCTTGCCTCTTTCAAATGGATCCTCAAAGTAGTTCTTATGTTCGTATCTTTGACCTACTTTGATTTTGTCAGTTTTCTTCTTTATCTTATAACGATCTACTGCTCTACCTGTTTTTATGAAAGCTGTCGTGAGCAAGTATAATAAAACTAAATACAAAAGGATCGCTACTCCACATATTAGATCTTCTTTCATTGGACTCCCTTTAAGTAGTTAAACCATATATCCTCCAGCTTCTCCTGAAGTTCAAATGCTTTCTTGAAATTCCCACATCTTACAGCAACGTCTCTCATATATTCTACGTTTATAACTTCCGGATCTTGCCGGTATTTTGTTCTTAACTTTTGAACGTCCTCGTATTTCATCGTTTTATCTTTTTAGACGGATCCCAATCCGAAGAGAAAGGGCATTCGTTTTTGTTATGTAATCCAAAGTCACAATAGTAACACAGTGCTGACGGGCAGGGTAGCTTGTTTTGTGGAACAGGCTGGCTTAGGGTGGCACGCCGCTTGCTATACCTGGCTCCTTCTGCTCCCTGGATGTATGCCTGAAATGTTTTTACACTATTATCTTCAAAATCATACATTTTAGACAAAGTGTCATTTAGCATCTCTATAGATTTTGTTTTACGTTCCTCATCCACCTTAACCTTTTGGTACTGCCTGGTTCTGGTAAAGAAATAGATGTTCATATCTGGCAGAACTCCACCATATTTTCTATAGATGTAAAACGAATATATAGGATGCTGTAAATTCGTTTCCAACTTCTTAGAATCAAAAACCTTATTCCCTGATTTCCAATCTATGACATAATGGTGAACTACGTTCTTGCTTTTTATAGCCAGATGAAGGTCTACCGATCCTACTATGTACACATGGGTATGAACGTCACCATTTATATCAACAGGCTTAGGAAGACGGTATGGCAGCACAAAATCTTCTTCGACTCCAACTATAGCGCCGTGTCTGATAAGTTTCTCGCAGGGATTAAGATCACTATCAGTTATCATAAACCTATTGCCGTCTTTTTTGAACAGATCCACAATCCAAGCAAGAAGTTCCCCAGATTGCTTCATGGCCATCATCATATTTTCCGGTGATTGCCAAGGTATGTCTTCTTGGTAAGCATAGTAACTTATCGCTTCTCCAAGGTCTTTACCAGAAGGCTGTCTTCCGTTTTTAAAGAAGTATTCCAGTGTCTTATGGATAACCGTACCATAAGATGTAGCTTCTTGTTTTTCCGTAGACCTTTTGCCCTCTACGTAAGTCTTATACCATTTCATTGGACAAGTAAGAAACGTATCTATCTGGGAATAAGATATGGCAAGACGTTTCACACCATTAAACTCCTTATATAGCAAATGTGTTTCCGGGACCATCATAAGTCATTGTCTTTAAATCCTTCCGGGTAATATACGACATACTTCTTACCGTCTTCTGGTGTCATGGCAAACTGCATGTAGTTATTACGATTACGATGCTTACCATCTAATCCTCGCTTCCAATACAGAATCCCGTCTATATCCACATAAGACCGTCCGCGTTCGGCTCTAACCACGTCCGTGTGCAGCAGATACCCGTCGGAAGACACAATCCATACTTTATCTCCTTTGTTTAAATAAGATATTCTTTTTCTTACAACAACCTTTTTCTTATTATCCAATACAAATTCCTCGTCAGTCATACTCTTCATCCTCCTCTTCTTCTGTTTCAAAATCAATTCCATATCTCATATTCTATTAAATATATTTAAAGCTATTCATATGTTTTAATACATCCCCTCGGAGACCTTCCGGTCTCCTTGGTAGATGTAAATCCCGTTAGGGATAAGTCAGGATTTCTCCTGTAAGTACCCATCGCCAATGTTATAAGAGGTTTTATATAATGGCAACACTGTTTCGTCAAATACACTACTCCTATTTAATCACCATCCTTAGAGCAAGAAACTTGGATAAACATTCCTTGGTAACTATTTATTCTCAAATAACGTAGCCTCTGTTTCAAGGCTTAGGCTAATAACCCGATCTCTGAAAGAGATGTATTAAACTTTTATAATAGAATTATATTGGGTTAATACTATTTGGGGCTATAACACCGATCATAATGCTTGGTCAGTTCTTCTGGTTCTAAATCTTGTCCAAAATCCATGTTAAAAATATCGTAATTAGTAAAGCACTTAAAATCACTGTCCCTGCCGGCAGGAAATCTATGAATGCTGCTTTTGCTTCTTCAATTAGGCCCAAGTGTAACCTTGGGCCATTGTATTTATTTTTTGTCATCTCCTTTTAACTTCTTTAAAGTATCTGCAATCGGAAGCTGATCAATGACTCCCAATGCCGGAGCGACGGTCTTAACAACATTGTTAAGAAAATTACCGGTACTGTTCTGACCGCCGTCAAATACCGTGATATTTCCGAGGTTAATGTGCTCAAATGCCTTAACCTGTTCTCCGGCAATTTCTTTCCACTGATTAACCATCTTGTACTGGATGGCGATCTGAGGATTGGATTCTGCTGCTTCCACCATAGCCTTAAATCCGTCGGCTTCTGCCATCAACGACTTTTTCTTACCTTCGGCTTCTGCCTCCAGCTTCATCTGAATAGCTTTTGCTTCCGCTTCTGCTTTTGCCAAATGTGCTGCTGCTTCGGCATCAGCCCGGCGTTTGATCTTCTCAGCTTCAGCATCAGCTTGCAACATAGCCTCCTGCTTCTGAATTTCAGCCGGCACAATCTTTTCAGCTTTAAGCGCAGCTTGAACCTTCTTAGCTTTAGCTTCTTCCACTTCTTTATCAGCAAGCTCTTTTGCCGTTTTCACAGCCGCTTCCGATTTAACTCTCTCTTCTCCGGCTTTCTTTTCTGATTGAGCTTTGATAACCTGTAGCTCTGATTCTGATACAGCAACCTCTTTCTGGGCATTGTTGTAGCCTACAGAAGCATTTTTCTCAGCCTCAGCTTTCTTAATCTGAGCTTCAGAGTCTTGTATTGCTATAGCTGCTTGTTTATCAGCTTCAGCTTTATTCTTCCCGACTTCTTCCATTCTTTCGGCTTCAGCTTTGTTTACTTCAAGTTCTGCCTTAGATCTTGCGATCGCTGATTCCTTATCAGCCAAAGTCTTTGCAATAACCGCAGCCCTATCTCTATCGGCTTGAGCTACACCGATCTGTTTTTCTTTATCGGTTAAAGCCAAAGCTACTTCTTTTTCTTTCTTTGTTTCAGCTACTACCGTTTCCTTTTCTTTTTCAGTATAGGCAATTTGAATCTCTTGCTCTTTTTGGGTATTAGCTACAGCCGTTTCTTTTTCCTTTTGCTGTACAGCAATCTTAATAGCACCCAGCTTTTCCTGTTCTTCGATATTAGCCTGTGCTTCGTTCAGGGCCTTACTTTCAGCTTCTTTGCCAAGATTCATGATATAGCCGGCTTCGTCTCTGATGTCACTGATGTTGATATTTAGGAGGTAAAGGCCTAACTTATTAAGTTCGTTATCAATGTTTTTTCTTGCCTTATCCAAAAACTCATCCCTGTCAGAATTAAGTTTTTCAATCGTCATTTCAGCAATGATCAAACGCATTTGGCCATAAACAATATCCGTAATAAGATTTTCAGTAGATTCAGTATCCATCCCCAAAAGCCTTTCTGCTGCATTCTGCATAATTTCAGGATTTGTGCTGATTGCTACTGTAATAGTAGTAGGTACATCCACTCTGATATTTTGAGACGACAAAGCACCGGTGAGCCTACAATCTATTTGCATAGGCTCCATAGACAAAATATCATAGCTTTGAATAATAGGCAAGACGAATGCCGCTCCACCATGATATAATTTCGCCGATTTCTTTTCCCCACCTGTCTTACCATAAACGACCAAGACTTGATTAGGCTTACATCTACGATACCTTGATAAGACTCCGATGATTGTCAAAATAATCACTACAGCTAAAATAGCTGACACGTACATGATTGTTGTCATAACTTTTAAAATTTAATTGTTGATAAAAAAATTAGATACTTAATTCTCCTTCTTCGTATTTTATATTCACCTTGTCACCGTTTTTGTAATTTTTTCCAGACAAGCACCTCACTCTCATCTGTTCCTGTCTTCCATTTTTCGAAATATTTACCATATAATGATTCTTACCTGATCTAAATACTATCTCCGCCTCTCTGCCATTTAAATCTTCCGGACATTCGTACACCATTTCTTGTTTTAACTTAAGAAGTAACTTATATACGTAAAACAAAACGATAAAGAAAAATGACCCTATTACGATCCCTACTAAATGGGAACCCGAAAAGTACGTAGTCCAGCTATATCCAAGAATAAAATGTGTTATGCCTTTGAATGATATGATGTCCGACAAAGACATGCTTAAATCAGAAGCGCTATCAATGTCAATATCCGTATCCAGATCAGATCCTAATATCGACAACAAAAACTGTATAACAAAAGCAAATGATGCTATTAAAGCCATGCATAAAATTATATCACTTCCCATATCCTTCTGTTATTATTTTGTAAACAAGATCAGTCATCTCTTTGATGGATTCTGTATCATAATCAATAATAACGATATTGAATTTTTGTTCCACCATCGCATCAAGCTCAATTCGATCAATAGAGTCTAATCCAAGTTCTTTAAACGACACATCTTCTTCATGAACTATATCCATTTCCGAATTAAGAAACTGAGTAATAATTATATCCTCTATTATCTTTCTAATTCTTACTTTTTCCATTGCTTTCTAATTTTGTTAAATAAATACGTTTTTATGTTTTTCAACCTCTCTTTGTCTGTTTCCGAACTTCCGGTAAACAAATAATCCGGATTGCCTTTAGCCGGCGGCGTAGGCAATTTAGATACGGCAAACAACCAATCCATTTCCTTATTCTTCTTAGGCTCCAAATAAGGCTCGGTAGCGATCTTAAATTTTTCAGCTATTAAGTCAAAGAGCTTTGAGTTTTTAAGGTTCATATGAACTGAAAAAGCCTGAGAAGGCGGTTTCCATATGAAGTTACATAAGCTCATTGTATAATCTCCTGACTCTGCTATATAAGATTCCGTTACCTGAAGTATGACCTCTTTCTTGAATGAGGTGTTACCCATAAACCAACACAATCTGGATTCCGCTTCTTTTCTGCTGACACCTATGTCTTTTGAATACGATTCGTACATTCCTATCATAATCTTCAACGTTTCCAGAACCTCGTCTGTCATTTCCGGTGTCTCTATATAATTCACAAAAGACGTTCCTTTGTTGGTCAATCTCATCACGCCTGATTTTAATTTCTCAACCAGGCCAAGCTCTATATACCTCCCAGCATCTTCTTCCGGCATGGCTTCGATCATAACCGTATCCTTCTGTCTTATGGCAAGAAGATTAGCAAGATCATTAGGAGTCATGTCTGATGCTGCAAGTTGTCTGAAATTGATGTACATACCTAATCAGCTTTAATGAAAATAACATTCTTGTTATCTTGTCTATCAATATGTTCACATGGACCAATAATCATGTCTGTACATGAACAATAATTGTATTTTTCAAATATACACCTATCGCATGTATCACCTTCCACACATTTTAATCTTACAAGTCCGGCATCAAACACTTCTCCTACTTTAAATTCCTTCTTTTCCATATTTCCTCCTTGTTTTTAACTGTTGTACCCTTCTTTGATAATCGAATTTCTACCGGTAGATACCGACTGTCGAAGATCGTCATGTACAGAATCTACCGTAGAATACTTGTTTCTGGTTGTAAAAATCACTTCCAGCATCTCCTTGTAATCACCTAAAGCTACTTCGTATCTCGGATCTACTTTGGCTTTTCTTTCAGCCTCGGCATTACTTTTAGCCAGCTCTCGGTCGAGAAGATCTTCTTTGATTCGGTCAGCAATCATATCAAGCTCTTTCTTGATTACTTCGCCGGCTGCCCGAAGTTGACCTTCTACGTCGCCAAGCTGATCTTGGACGGTTCCTATTTCTTTCTTTAGACGATCGTATTCGTTAATCATACCCATATCACCTGCATAGCCGGAAAAGTCCTTGATTATTCTGGTCCCTTCTTTAAGGAGCTCAATGACTCGTCTTTTACGTTCTCTGCTTATTAAAGACGGAAGACGATAATTCATATCCGCCACCGCCTTGTCATGTATGGAGTTGATTAAAAACATCTCTCTCTCATCCCCCGCAAACTCAGTAAGAACCAAAAGGAACTTACTTATCAGGTATTCGTTTTCTTCTACAGTAAGTCTCATACGTTTCTTTTTTTTTAATATACTGACTGTTCTTCCTTTACCTCTTGTTCTTGATCTTGATTGTTCGTAACGTCTTCCACAGTATAGAGCTTGGGCGGCGTCGGCGGCTGGTTGGGGTTCACGAACTTCGTCCCTCCCTCCCCGTACATCCATCCATGCCCCGGCAGGATCTCTGGGTGGATTGTATTAGTAAGCTCTTCCATACTAACTTGCCTTACCTTCAGTATATGATGAAACACCAGTCCGGCTGTCCTGAATGATGTTTTGTTTTCAGTTTTAAACCGGTCAAGAGTCTGATACCAATCTTTCCCAAATATCATATACTTATCCAGCCCGTACCTACGAGGATTGTGCAAACCTATCATTAACGTACATAACTGACCCAGCGTATCAGATTGGTAAAAATCAGAAAGACGCGGAGGCTGCTCTTGTGGGCTTTTTATCCTTCCTTCTATCTCTCTGTTGAATTGGGATATGATGAGGAAAAATATGTTTTTATATACTAATTTAGCTTCGTTCATAACCGCCACCAAATCATCTATAGCCGACTTAGGATCTAACCCCATTCTTTTTATCAAAGCAATATGATCGACTTTAAATATTATAAGACGTTTGTCTTTGTGTTTGGTAGCTATATGATACACAGCCGCCTCAAACTCTTTTACCGTACACGGAGCATCGATATATATTATATTATTCCTGATTTCACCTTGAAGGATTTCAAACATCCTCATCTCTTCTACTGTATTAGAATCTTGCCTTCTTAATATTTCAGGAGCCCGCTTTTTCATATCCTGGCTCATTCTGCGAAGAAGAAGATCTTGAGGATTCATTTCGAACTCGCAATTGACAAGAAAATAATCTTCTGCTTGCGGGTTGATCATCGGATTCATCACATTTTCCAATATCTTTTGGGCCACATACGATTTACCTACAGATGGCCGGGCTCCTATGGCAATAGCGTGCTGAGGGAAAATACCTCCAAGCAAAGCCTCATCAATATAATCGTATCCGGTTTTAGCGGGGATAAGCTCTCCCCGCCTGTATTTCAAGATATTCTCATACGCCTCTTCCATAACCTGTTTAGAGGTCTTGAATATCCTTCTTATATCTATCCTATTTGCTATCTCCTCGTGCATTTTTGTCACCTTTTGTATCCGATTTGGATCCCCTATTAGCTTTTACTGATTTATACCTAAGACCGTTCTTGGTATGAGAACAATCCTTGCCTTTCCTCCAGCCCTTGCCCTTCTTCTTGTCCGTTTCGTAGTTTTTACGACCAAGTTCCCGGCGTTTGGCTTTCTGTTCCGGTCTGGCATTTATCTCCTTGTCCTTTTTAGCCTTTTTCTTCCTGGCTTCGGGATGAGTCCTGTAGTACTCTGTTGATCTACCCATCTTCTTACATTTTTTTTGATTGATAATAGCACAAAGATAGGCAATTCGCGCCCTATTTCAATCTGCCGTAGCTCATATCAGGATCACACCAGACATACCCATCTTTCTCATCATGGAGATACTCAGGACATCCTCTACATGCGCTACTTCCTGACACTATTTGATTGTTCTTATTAGGGCACTTATCTCCAGGTTTATGCCATTCTATTCTCGAACCTGATCGTTCTTTGTTTACATGACAGAACTGAAAGACTTTTCCCATCGTCTTCTCGCCAAACATACCTATATGTGTGTACTCTTCCGGTATAGCGAGAAATTCAGATAAATCTTTATACATCCTTTCCCGTTCCTCCGGCGTAGACCATAGTCTGTCAAGTTCGGCATGAACTCTTATCTTAAGAGACCTCAGTGATGGCCCCGCAAGTCGGCCTTTAGCCTTTCCCTTATTCGGCCCTGATTCATGAACACCGACATAAGCATTGCATGGTTTACACATCATAACCATCCCTAAGCCTTTTCTGCTATATATTTTATCGGCATTGACCAACTCGGTTTCTCTTCCGCAATAAGGGCAAATTTCGCCTCTTAAAATCCGTTGTTGCCGCACATTGAGTTCCATACTCTATCCTTTTGTTTCTCTTTAAACTTTTCATACAAACTGCTTTCAGTTTCCATTTCCGAGATCTCCACCTCTACGTCCTCTCTTTTGAAAATTACTTTCTTGGCTGTCGGATACGCACATTTAGAGATACGAATAGCATTACGAATAGCGTAAACAAAATACGTTTCTGGTGATGATTCAATCACCACTACCTCATTTAAAGTGTTTTTGTAATTTTCCATATTATCTGCTTGCTTCAATTATATAACCAGGATGATCTTCACATGCCTCTTTGTATTCGATAAGAAACTTAAGAAATGAATCATAAGACCCCCATCCGTTTTCTGGTTCGTATCTCAAAAGACTCTTTCTCTTGGAGATCATAATATATATACCTTTTGTGAGTATCTTCACCATCTCCTTAGTATCTATTTCCCTGCCCAATTCTTCCGGTCTCCAAACATAATCGTATAGTGTTTCTTTGTTTTCTGATACGAATATTTTTTGTGCCATCTTGTTCATGTTGTGGGTGATGTTTGCAACCCATTTACGATCCTCTTCTTTCTTCTTGCTCTTAATATAAACGTCCAGGCTCATAATATTTCTCTTTTACTTTGTTATTAATTATCAAATCTGCCACATCATCTCCGTCCCCTACATTCTCAACACTCTGAAGATAGTCCGATACTTTTATCCTTGACTTCATCATCATCCCATCTATCTTTTTACTCCATGTGTCAAATGCTTGTCCTTTGTCCGGAAAAGCTACAGTCTTTCTATCTTTTAAAACATCTATCACTTCCGGTCTTAAGTTCTGCAACCCACCGGTAGCTACAAACAACTCATCTGGTTTATTCACGGCGCATATAATAGCCGTCTTTTCTGACTCCACCAAATTAACTACCTTATCTGGATACTGGCTTAGAAGATGTTCTCCAAACAGGCATTGTCTAAACAAGAAGTCTCTTGCATGCAACGAGTGATAAAACATGACATGAGGTCGCTCATTGTCACCGTCTTTTTCCTTCACTCTTTTTACATCAATCTCATTCCCCTGGCTGTCGGTCTTTATATAAAAATCCATAATCTTGCCGGTTCTGCATACAAAGTCCTTATCTATCTGCCAGAATATACAACACCCTTTCCATCCCCATAAGTCCATTGTTCCAACATGATACCTTCTAAATACGTCAGATACCCTTTCTTTTCCCCATAGAGACGATAAAAATCTAAATACGGTGTTTCTATCGTCTGGAACTACAGTCCTCTCAAACTCGCTAAAAGGTATGTAATTTACAACGTCAGGATTTACAGGAGGACGATAAGCTCTTATGCACTTATTTCCCGAAATCCAAAGATCTTTGTCACCTACATCCTTGCCGGTAGGTCGTTTATCATAACCGCAAGTTCGTTCATGATCGCATCTTCCAAACTCATTGCCAACGACCTGACCGGTCGCCACATCAATATAAGGGGTAAGGCACCGGCTTTTCCCGCAAGCCGGGCAGGTTAGCTTCAGTCGGCTCCTTCCGGGCCTGCGGTCAAGTTGAAACCGGGGTACGTTTTCGTATCTTCTGAAATCAAGCATTTTTAACTCCTCTCATTGCTTCTATGATTCTATCTGCTATAGTTATAGACCATGACACCACATCTGGTACATATACTCCGCAATCTATCTCTCCTTTTCTATCTTGCATTTTAATGAACTCAATAGAATAAGCCTTAACAAGATCGAATCTACGTTGTTCCCAGTCTACATCTTTGTTCTCATCATCCACAGGAAGGGTATCGAGATAATAATTTAAACTCTCATTTATCACACTTCCGTTGCTGTCATAGAATTGTATTTTGTCATAGTCTCTTCTTATAGTTGAACCATTGAAGGTGATTACGTCTATTATCTCCCCGGTTCTTCTAATTTTTCTTTTCATACTCTTCTTGTGTTTCTAACCAGTATAGGCATTGTCACATTAACAGTCTTGCCATATTTCTCGTAAGATGTGAGTATGCATATTGCATACTTATCCCCTATTTTCAAATCTTTCGATAATCTTAATCTTGACCCCCTTTTGATGTTAATAAAATAATCACCAAAAGGATTGATACATATCGGTTTTACAATTTCCACATAATCTCCTTTAGGAATAACAATATCACTCATATTACGAATCTTTTAGACATTTCCTCAGCAATATCATATACAACAATATGATCCTCTTCATTGTAAGGCTTATTGATATTCAGCACTCCTTTTCTCACTTTGAACCTCTTGTCTTTTCTAAGGTGATTCAACATCCCTTGTTGGAACACACAGTCCGCCTTTTCAAGTGCTACACTATCTTCTGTCCATTCTTTCAGCGTATATCCTTTACTGCTCGTGCTTTTTGGAGAAAAGTTCATAATACGCGCATCAATTCCGTACCAGTTTTTAACCATTCTTCTTTCAGCTTCTAATTGGAATGCGTATGATTCCCATATTCCTCCCGATTTAAAGTCAAGAATGACCACTTCTTCCTTCTCCACTTCTCTTACCTCCTTTTTCGGATCACCTTTTTTGAACTGCCCTGTAGCCCTTTGATATACGGCTCCAAAATAACCTTCTTCTTTGTACTTGAATGTCATTTTAACCATCGCATCTATCGGCGTAGCTACCAAATAATCTTCTAATGATAATATTCTTTCAATCATCATCGGCTTAACCTTATACTCCGAACAAAACTTAGCAAACTTCATAACCCTAACAATCATATCGTCAAGATCATCTATGCTGTTAAAGAATCGGTCAAGATTTTTCTTCGATATCTTAAGCTTCCCTTCTTGTACGGTTTTAACTATAAAACTTCGATTTAAGACCATATCTCTTCCAATTAGATACAATCCATATAGGTAATGCATGATCGTTCCTTTATCGGCTTCATACTGCGCCATCTCTTCCGGGTTGCGACCAAGCATCCTCATCTCCTGCTTCCATTCCTGAAGTGCTGTCTTATCATCTACATACCCATCTTTGATTAAGGTTGTTACCGAAGCATATATCTTGGCTGTCCCATCATCCATCTTCCTTACATAAAAACGATTGTCGTCTAATGTCAATCTTACGAATTTGGGAGTCTCAATCTTCTTTAACTCATCACAGATATAAAACGGTTCTAACGTTTCCTGATTTTCTGTAAACGGATTCGAATCCTCTTCTCCAGGGTTAGGAGCGGCTTCCTCCGCCGGAGCTTCCGGTTCCTCCTTCTGGGCCTGCTCTGGCTCAGGCGCCGGCTCTTCAACTACTGGAACCTGTCCACCTCTTTCGGCTATGTCTTTATTCTTTATCAAAGTCATAACTTCCTTTTTTAACTGCTCTGGTGTTTGATTAGGATCTGATACCGACATCACAACATCGTTCATTCTAAACAACGTATTTCCTTCTCCTTCCACCATAGGTACAAACCCTAAATCTGTTAATATTTTAATCTTTTCTTCTATCATACCTATCAATTATTTCAATAATCAACCTGCCTCTTTCTTTAATCATTCCCCTGCCTTCCATATCCAGCACCTTCTTTACCGCATACTTCCATACAAAAGGAAATTCTGTTTCAAGTTTATCAAATTCCATCCGGTCGAGATACATGTCGAATATCGTATGCTCCGATTCATGTAGGAAAACTATATTATCCCTGCAAGTAGCAACCGACTTATATATCCTTTTCGGAAGTATGTGACAGACGTTACATACTGTAGGAAAATGAATAGCCTTACCGGTCATAGACATCCGACTATTATTTAACTCTTCCAGCATAAGACGAAAAAACCCGGATAAATCCGGGTTCTCTAACTTTTTCTTCTTGCTGCTGTTTTTAATGGATGTAATTCTGTCTTTTTTCTTCGGAGTCAACTCTTTACTCCTGCAAGCCTGGCATAAGCCATGACTTCTTATCATCACTTTTCGTCCGCATCTTTCGCAGACGTATAATTTCTTTTCCACTCTCTATATTTCAATACAAGTGATATAATTGAAAAGGATACTGCCGTTAAAGATAACGTATATGGTAAGTTCATTAACCATCTCGGTACTTCTTCGGTCTTAATCACTATCAGCAAAGTAGCACCTGCTACTACCAATAATACAATTGCCGTCGCAAGTGCTACACGGGAAACAACATCACTCATCAGTTTTCTTTTCTCCCAATTTTTCTACACCTTTTTGCAGATCGTATTTAAATACTTCAATGATTTTCGTTTCTGCAATAGACTCGCAATTCCAGTCGCCCAACGTACCTTGCATCCCCTTAGTTAACACAGCCTCAGCATCTTTCGGATTGCCGGCCTGGACATACATATAGCATGGCGTTTTCTTTTCTTTACCTTTCTTTTCATTCAGTGTAATGTAATTAACCTTACACTTATACCAGTACTCAGCTTCTCCGTTGAAGAAGATTTCCGACACTTTAATAGGGTTAATTTTTACAACCTCGAAAGAATTGTACAAATCTTTAAAGATCTCCAACGATCTTGATTCTGCCTCTGTATAAGACAAGGCATCCACCAAATACTTTTCAGTTACTTTCTTTTTTTTGCCGTTCTCAATATTATCAATCTCGGCTTTTACCGTAATTTCAAACCAGCGATTCATTGTATTAATATTTAATTAGTTGATTTCTTTCCTTTCTCTATACTGTTTTTAAATCTTTCAGAACACCACTGCAAAACGTCCATCATCATCATCTCATTATTAGATAAGATACCTTTTATAACTAACGCCAATTGATGCTGTGACATTCGTTGGCTCATATCAAATCTTCTTTCCTCTTCATTTACTATCGTAGCCACGAAATACTTACACCCCTCTAAATGCGTCAGGGCTTCAATCATAGCTTCTTTTATCTCTTTTTCTTCCATTATGTTTGTTTTTTGGACAAAGATATGTCTTTTGATAATAAAAAAGATTCAAAATGATTTAATTTAGCTTAATTACTGCTCTTTTGATTCGTCCGGTATAGGCATGTCAAACTTTTTTCTGATAAACGACTCTGTTTCTTCATTGAATGGATAGGCTTCCTTAATAAAATTCATAGCTACCTCCATATCACCGTCTGCTATATCTTTATACCTTTCAAAGATACCAACCAGGTCATTGTTATATGAACGCTCTTGTTTTATGTTGTACACGCATTTCAACACCCTGTCTTTAATTTCATTGGCTTTTTTCACGGTGTCATTGAAGGTATTTATACTTGTCAATTCAGGGTTTTTATTTTTCTCATCTATCTTATCAAACTCTTCCTTGCTATATCCTGTTTCTCCTTTAACAGCCGGGCAAACACCCTCCTTCATGATCCAAAACTGTTCATACGATCCTGCCAGATATCTCGATTCTGTTTTAAATGCATTATACTTGACAAGCAAATTAGCCACCTCAGTTGCACCTTCTATGGTTCTAAAACCGATGCCGATATCTTTTAACATAAATACCGGAACTCCAGTTCTTGGATACACGACTTCTTTTTTGTTCTTTATATTCCAGTTTTTAGCTTCAATTGGAATACCTTTATTAGCAAGCTCTTTGTCTATATACAGACTTATGTCTTCGTCTGTCAATGCCACAATCTCATCTCTGCTTAAATCAAAAACTGTTTTCATTTTTCTTTATTTATTAAATTAAACAACTTACTTCTTTGTTCAGGCTCCGTATATTCCACCCATATATCGGCTGCCACATTTCTAAGAAATTCCATAAAGTCTTGATGATCCCTGTATTCAACAGAGTCAACTTTTCTCACAAAACTTAGAATTTCCTTTAACATCTTATTGTTTTCTTCAAGAAGTTCTCTGTCAGTCATAACCTTTCATATTTTCTTCTTTTCGCTTTCCATATTGTTTATCTTGTTTTAAGGTAATAAATCTTTGATGTATGCCCAACGCAAAATCTTGTTGTAATGGCAAGATTTTATCCATTCATATTCAGAACGCCAATCAATACAAATGCAGACATTTCCGTCTATATCCATGTGTTCAACCAAACAATCCTTTCCTGGTTCAGCTATGTCACTCGGTTTGTGCCATACGCTGTTAATGCGCCACTCTGCACCAGCTTTAAAAAGAGGAACAGCATATTCTATATCTTGTTTCATGTCTTATTATTGTTTAATTAATTTAAATATTTTTAGTTTTGAAATTATTTAATATGCTTATCGGCTGGATTGATTATCAATCCATCGTCACATGAAGGGAATGATATGTTAGATTCTCCATTATCAAGATTAGTCAGTTTAACCGTTCCAGCATATTCATCATCCACAAAAAAACAATTGACCCGAAGAAACCACAAACCTGCATTGATATGCATTCATCATTGCTCCAAGTTGTCTAATCTTAGTTTTAATCTCTAAAAGTTGAGCGTTGTTGATTATATTCTTATTCATATTTTTTTTAGTTTTGAATTAATGTGAAAAGGGCAATTATAGTCGCAACTGATATAATAGATAAAATAACATTTGCCAATGTATGCCTTAAAAGGCGTCTTTCGAGATTTGCGATATGCTTTCTTAGTCCTTCGCAATGTTTTTTTGTAGACCTGGATTCTTTGAGTTCTTTGTTGTATTTTTCCATATTTTCGTCGCACCATTTCATTATATCAGCACTTGCTTTGTCAAGCATATCTCTGATTTTTTTATCATCATAGAATGGTATCTCAACATCAACACAAGTATATGGATTGTATGATACTCCGTATGTATAAAAGCGCACTTTCAATGTGACAACTTCAGGCTTAGCCATTTCTTCGGCTTGTTTCTTTATCTGCTCATCTGTTGCTTCGGCTTTAGCTTTAAGCTCATTGTAGTCTTCTATATTCAGCAAAGCCATGTTTTCAAATTCTGTATTCATATCTACTATTTCTTATTTAGAGTGAATGTTTGCCAAATGCTTTATCCCAACGCCTGCTTGCTATCTGTACACATACTACCAACGCATCACGATATTTACGGGATTAGATGGTTCTTATGTGGCGGATGTTGATAATCCTAACAACGCATTCGTGCTGATTTTTGCAAACTGTTCACTCAATTATTTTTAATTTTTAATTAATTCAACTCCTATAATATCTTCGTAATCAATATAGTGCATCATTGAAACACCGTTGTCATCATCAGCCATTATTTCAACACAAGCAGAACAGCCATTGAACGCACCTTCGATTGTTATACCTGTTAATTGCCTAAAGAATCCGAGAAATTTCTTTGGTTTGATAACTCTAATACGGACAAGATCATTCCAAGTTATTCCTTTCTCTTCGCAAATAGATTTAAACTTCTCGGCTGTCATAATTCAATTATACTTAATCATTTAATTTGTTCTCGCATATAGTTAATCCAATTCAAATACCATTCGCGGGATTTTTCTTTAGCTTTTTCTTCATTCTCAATACCTTCATAAAATTCATCTTCTTTTGAAAACGGATCATACTCAATAAATTTCTCGGTATTGCAGAATGGGCAAGGAATATCTCCTTCTCCATATAAATTCCCGTTTTCGTCACATTTATCCAAATCCCATAGATATCCATTGATACAACGAGCATCTGGATAAGATGCACCAAAAAATGGAAATTCAGGACATTGCTTATTTTGTCCGCTCATGACTCATTTCTTTTTAGCTGTTAGTTATTTTTTGAAATCCAATTATCCGTATCACAGTGAAAGCAATATCCGGTTTTAGGATGCTCCGCACCGTCTTTAGCTCCGCAGGTTCCGCAATAATATTCCTTATCATATTCTGGGGAAAGACCTTTATTTCGTTCTTTGATAACAGCTTTTCTTTCTTCGAGTATCATCATTTTATCAGGATTACGACTCAAATAAAACTTTCTGACTTTATGTATTTGCTTATCAAACAGATCATCGGACTCGGCAATTTGTTTTGCTGTATATTTACTCATGCTCAATTATTTTTAAAGTTTATCTATTATTTTGTCACCCATTTCCTGCCATTCATCACTCACGCTTATAACCAATCCTATGACAGTTGATGATAATAACAATGTAAAAATAAGCCATAACAGAAAGCAGATAAAAACACATACATACCTCATGATTTTTTAGTTGTTAGATAAAAGCAAAATCGGTTCATTTGACTCCGCAATTGCTTTTATTTGTTCTGGATTGATAAAACTCTTAACTTGTTCGCTTATATTACAAATGGACTTGATCATATCAACGAATAATTTCGAGGTACATTCGTTACATTCCACTTCCATTACCGGTTTATGTCTATTGTATGATATACTTACTACACAATTCAGCCAGTGTGTATAAGTTCCTTTTTCTGTACTTAATCTATCGTATTCTACTTTTGTCTCTCCATTTCCATATTCAATTACTCTTTTTAGAAATGGTTTTGCATAAACACTAAAACCGAAAGGTTGGGTGTTTAAGGCATCTAAACGGGAAGTTCCATCCCTCCACTTTCCATTCTCATCATTTCCTGTCCATTCCTTAGAGGGGTTAGGGACAATATTTCCGTTTTTGTCATAGGAAAATGCACATGTTGTTTCCAGTTGATACTTAATAACAGGCACTTCTTCTACTATTTTATAACTCAAACATCTCTTCAGAACTTCCCTGATTTGACTTTCCAAATCAGAAAGTGCTATACTATTGAAATATCCTTCGTTGCCTAATCTGTTTGTAGGTAATTTGATCCCATAAGAATGAATCTTGTCCACATCTTCTTTTGACAAGGTAGTGGTAAACACTCCTTCTTTGGTGACATTCACTTTAGCAGTTACAGACAAACTGTTATTAGCGTTCTTTTCCGTTATATTTAGTGTTGTTAATACTGCCATAATCAGATCTTTTTTAAATCAATTTGAATAAATATAATGCATTCCTGCTTCATATACCTTATGTACATCAGGGTCATTCTTGTCTTCCGGTTCCAATTCACTCTCTTCACAAGTATAATCCCATTCAGTATTATAGTACAAATCCTCGTCTGTTTTCTCCAAGGAACAATCTTTCATTAGATTCATATTTTCTCCCCAAACTGCAACTTCTTGCTGTTGCTCTTCTTCTGTCATAAGGGATATTTTGTCTTTTAATTCTTTCCAGGTCATGATTTTTAAAAGATGATTAATAATTCATTCTACATCAAAAAGTTGATCTAACACCAATAATTCGGCATCCATATCTTCATCTTTCGGGAAACGAACTTTTATGTTTCCGAACTTAGATGTTTTGAATAAGATGTAGGGGTTCATGTCTTCGGCAGTCACCGGCTTATATTCCTTAACTTCCGACATCTTGAGATACCAGTCGCCTATTTTTACAAATCCGGAGAAGATAGAACACAGATGCGCTTTTACAGACTGTATCTCCTTTTTATCTTTGAAAGGTATAATTTCGTCCTTTCCCCTTATCCTGATTGACAAGAAAGGACGAATGTTATCTGTTTCATTTTGAAATTTGAAGCCTGTTATGGCTTGCTTGGGGATTCTTCTTCCCATTAATATAAAATAGCTCATTGTGATAAGTGATTTTGTTTTATATCAGGTAAGTAATTTGTAATAACATCAAGTGATATCCATAACTCTGGCTCTATGCTGTTTTTTATTCTATCACTGAAAAGAGAATTATCATCACAATCACAATGAGAGATTGTGATATAACAATCTTGATAATCCCACCAATGAGCCGATTTAAAATCGTCTCCTCCATTCCAAAACCCTATTCTTATACCTCTTGGGTTGAAATCTTCATCTATCCAACTTGGGTGATAAGCCAACACTTCTTCTCCCTCTGAAGGTTTTTCCTCTTTGAATTTCTTCCAGTTCATCTCACCTTTAATTAGTTAGACACAAATGTACAAGTTTTATTAAGATACCCTTCTGTCATCTCTATGAAATTCACACAATCTAATTTACTTAATTTGTAAATCAATGCCGGATTGTGTATTATGGCTATAATTTGTGTTTGTGGTTTATGAAATGACAATACATTGTGAATCTGCATTATGTTGTCAATGTCAAGGTTCCTGTCTGGCTCATCCATGAGAACCGTGTACTCAAAACTGCTTTCTGTTAATGTTATGCAGTTCCTTCTATAATACTTCAACAGGTTGTCAATTCTTTTAATCCAAAACGCATTTGATTTTTTCTTGTATTCTGCAAGATCTTGCATTGGAAACGCATAATCCTTTTGGTTGAACATTAAATTGAAAAGCGATTCCAGTGATAACACCACTTTTCCCCCATAAGATTTTTGAATACTATTCGCATACAAATCGAAATTGCTGATGTTTTTTAATACACTATCTCGATTTGTCTCCGTTGACGGCAATAAACGGAATACTTTCCCTATATAATCGGATGATATATCAATCCCATCAAGAACCTTGTCATCATCATCAAATATAGGTGGAAAATCCAGCGCCTCATCCGGCATTTCAGAGCACATGGACTTATCACATAACGCATACATTGATATGATGTTAAGTAAAGTTGATTTTCCACTACCGTTTTTCCCTATAATCACATTCACTCCTGGCTTGAAAATAAATTCTCTGCCATTTTCAAACGCCTCTATGTCAGAAACATATTCAAATGGAGTTTTTGTGTTGTCTTTTATTTTTACTGATGTTATCATATGTAATCCTTTTTAAAAATCAATTACCGCCCGAACCCTGCCACTGCCGTACTTGCTGTAGCTGCCCGTGTCGCCAATGAAGAAGTACACGTACCACGCGTTGTACTGACTGCTCTCAGTACTGGACCAAAACCACGCCGAGGCTAACGGTTCTGCGCCTATGTATTTAAGCGCATCGTTTATACTGTCTTTGTAATGCGCCATTAGATTGAGCTGTCTCAACGAAGGGATGTATTCGCCATCTTTCAGTAGATTTCTCAATTTTGGATTTCTGACTACAAGGCGTTCCGTATTGCCGCGTCCATTAATGTCAAACAGCGCATCACATTCACGTTCGTAATATGTCTCACTTCCGGATTCTTTACGGCTATCATCGTCAAGCAATTGTACTCTATCATGCTCCGTCAGCGAGATGGCAAACGATACGTCTTTGTGTTTTAATCCGATATAACGCACATTCTTTTTGAAATTCTCTCCAGTAAACGGCTCAGCGTGTCCGTTTCCGTAGATTAGATACAAACCATCTTTTCTTGATGGTACTCTATTTTCACATACGCATCTTTCATTTTTGGAACTTACAATTATGTTCAACTCATTCAACACATGATCTTTTATAACCTCCTTACATATTCTTCTTACAAAATCAGAATCTCTTTGTTTAAGTTCGTCATTAACCATACATCTGATCCAATGTTCTATTTGATTGTTATTCCCATATGTATTATTCATACACTGTTTTACAAGTTTTTCCAATAATGGTTCTATGTTTTTGATTATATCTTCTTTGGTAAGGTGAAGTTCATTTAGTATGCAGTTCCTTACCGCCTTGTATTCTTTACTTGCGCTCATAATATTCTATGTGATTATATACCTTATAAAATTATTCATATCGTTTATATTTTGCTGTTACCAAGCGAGATAAAAATTCCGCTTCACAATAATACAGTGAGTGTAATTGCTCAGGTTGATTCCGTTGTCCGTAAATGTATCCAGGACCCGTTTTTCCACGTATTTGAGTTTTACTACTATCCCCTTCTTAAACACTTCTATTAACTTATCATTGCACTCAATAGGTCCAATAAGACAGTATCTATTCGAAGGACTGTCTGATATACAATATGTCTGACATCCTAACATGTTGCTTAAAATATTCTCATACATATTTTTATGATTTTAATGTAGTGTCCACAAACGTCAAAACTGATAGTGAATGCGTTTTATCTACATTTTTTCGTAAATATATCTAACGCTAATATTTTCATTTCTCTTTTATTTATGCCTTTCAAAATGTTTACAACCGTTCTTTCTGGACGCTTTGATACGATGCTGTAATTTCGTACAGTACATAAAGAAATTCACGCACTGGTAAAACTTACATATACTACAATGCTGATCTTGTTCTTTTGATTCGTCTGTTTTATTCATGACCCCTTCTTTCTAAATGTTATATCAAAAGTCTGTAAATTCTTCAGTTCTGTTTCATGTTGTTTGTAGTTATTTATAGCTTTCACTTCTTCGCTCCACAAACGTCTCTTATATATCGGAGTGATGCCTATCAGAATGCCACCACCTTCACCCCAATACTGAAGTATTTTGGACTCAATTTTATGATGCAATTCTTGTATTCCTCCTTTGTTTCTGTCATAAGGAGAAAAATCAGATAACTTTACCGTTTTCATTTTTCTGGATTTTCAGCAGTTTCTAAAAGACATTCATTGCCCTCAAAAGGAATGCAACAGTCCCATAATGTTCCATTGGAACATTCATACTTATAAGATAATCCATCAGAATCGTCCACAATTTCCCTTGCAAACAAGCTGATATGCCATTCTTTATCGCCCTCGTCTCTTACCAGCACTTTGTCAAACGGCTTAAAATCATATTTCGGCTTTTCTTCAATTCCGAAGAAACGTTTCAGATACTCCTTAGCCTTTGGATTATTGCTTGCCTTTAATGCGCAAATCATCATCTGTTTTTCCGAATCTGTTGCAAGTCTATAACGTTCTATATTGTTTCCGTTTGCAGCAATATCATCCGATATATTAAAATCTGTTCCCGCTGCAAGACTCGCATACAAAGATGTTAAATATTTCCCATTAGTATTTAAGATAAAAATATAATCTCCTTCTTCGTTGCTTAACACATCTCCATCTTTGAATGTAGTGTATTCTGGAACTTCAAGAAGGAGGCGATTTTCGCTGCTAAATGATTCCCCCGTGACTGAAAACCAGTCTGTCATCACTACAGATATCGAATGAATTACAACCAATAAAGGGTATGCATTGCACAAATCATCTTCATATACTATTTCTGCTCTATTTCGCCCTTTCTCTGTCACAATTTGACCTAACCTTTCGCCTTTTCTTATTTTCTTTGCCGTTTCTAAATCAAACGGTATTGTCACCATTTTATGTTCCATAATCTTATTTGTTTTTATTAGTTCCTAAAAGATGTTCGTTCCCTTCGTATGGGATACACTGACTAAATGTTACGCCTCCCAAACATTCATATTCGTCATATGTTCCTGATCCTCTGGAGAATAAATGCAATTTCCACCTCTCTTGGTTAGTTCTTCTCACCAGCACTCGTTCAAATGGTTTGAAGTCGTGTTTCGGCATCTCATCTAATAGATACTCATATTCACTTAAATATCTTTTTATTATATTTATTTTTCTACTGTCTTCGGCTTTTATAATCTTTTCTGCTAAAAATTTCTTCTCTTCTTCTATAGCCTTTCTTACATTCCGATTTTTATCTCTGTCATACACATCAGTCCATAATGTGCAACGATCAAACTCAAGATCTCCATATGTTGTCATTCCGCATATACTTCCCATTGCCCCATTGGTAATAAGTCCATCATATATGAATTGACATCCTTTAGTGCTTGTTAATATATCTCCTTCCTTAAAATACGCTCCAGCCTCCACTTCCAATTCCAGAAGGTTGCCGCCAAGAGTATAACCTTCTGTATCGGCATATATAGCACTTATTCCAGATCCATCTTTTTTTACAAAAAGTAAATTATAATGATCTGCACAGTCTTTTGACTCATATACAAATTCTATTTTAATATTGTCAATTAATACCAAACCTTCTATTTCTCCACTTTTAATTTTTCTCGCCGTATTTAAATCAAACGGAACAACAATTGGATTTTCCATATCTTTTCGTTTTTAATTGTTATAAAACAGGATGGGTTACTTACACCCATCCCAGTTGTTTTGCAATACTTTCCATCTCGCTATACGCAATACGATGACACCCGGCTGTCAGTATATCGTTTTCATACCGGTTTATGCTCCACTTATTGCCATTCACATCCTCTACCAGGCCATGCCGGAACTGGCCTCCCCGGTGCAACAGCGACACCACCTGCCACATCCTTCTGGCTTCTTCTATCCCAATCTTTATTTGTTTGCTTGTTTCAATAATTCCTTCTTTTATACGCATCCAAGCATTTACGTCAGCAATATCAATAAAATAATATGAATGCAAGAAATTAAGTTCTCCTGACTTCCATTTTTCTAATCTTTCATAAAAATCCTTACGAAATTTGTCTAATTCTTCTTCCCTTGCCCTACGTTTTTTTTCCCGTTTTGTTTCTATATTTACTCTATGTCTTTCAACTCTTTCCCAATATTTCAACCAAGTTCCTTCACCACAAACTTCATCTACAATCACATTAACGGTTCCAAGGACTTCCAGTGCTTGATGATTCAACAATATCTGGAAAATACGTTTCAATTCACGGGCATGTTTACGTTTAATCTTATCTGATTTCCATGATAATTCATGGTTAGTTCCAAGCCATTCGTTTGCACTCTTTTTAAGAAGACGCTGGGGAGTCCCCATATCGAAAAACTCAATATAATCCATCAGATTTTTAAACGTTCCCCAAATATCTCGATAGGACAATTCGGCTCTTGCTTTTTTGTATTTTTCAATAGCATCTTTAATGGATTCCAACATATTGGTAACAAAGATCATGTTACCGATACAATATGATATATTACATTCAACATAGAACATCTTTGAGCCAGTTGGTATTGCTTTACGAACATAATATTGATGCTTGCTTGTAGTAGAAGAATAATATGTATCATTAATCAAATACGCCTTTTCTCCACGCTTGTTTCGCACTATTCTTCCAACCTCAAAATGTCTTCCATAGGAGTAAATACTTTCTCCTTCAAAATAGAAGTTACTACCATTTGCAGATTCTTGCTTTTCGTTTGCCCATAAGTGAGCGACCATTGAATTGTTCATATAAGTATCTTTTTAATTGTTTAACTTACCTCTACTATATAATCCTCTTTGTTCATATTTTTCAATACATTCGGTTATCATATCGCAGAACACTTGCCCTTCTTTTTCGGAACCTCTGAAGTAACCAATCATCTTCAGGATATTCCCGTTAAACTCATGGACAAACTTGTTGTAATAATGTTCTCCCATAACTTTCCCGTATTTTTCCATGAACAAATCCTTGTCCAGTGATTCATCCTTAAAGCAGCGGTTGTAATCCCATCTTACGACACGAAACAGTGTTTCGAAATTCAATCTTTCCATATCCTGTATTTTATTTAAGCTCAAACTTGATACCTTCCGGCAACTGAGAGCGGTCCACCTTGTTCACAAAATCATCAAACTCTTCCTGTGTGATTTTTTTTCCATAACTATTCCAGTTGAAAGATAAAGTATTTAAGTGAGGGTAATATATAGCATTATCAGTAGACAACCCATAATCAAACACACAGAGCATTATCTTCTTTTCTGCTTCTGCTTGTCTGATTCTCTTATCGTATCGCTCACAAATTTCAGCACGCTTTTTCAACATCTCTGCCTTATGATCCTCTTCCCTACGTTTTTCGATATTTTCTGCGGAATAATACCCGGCTTTAATGCGCTCTTCAATAAGCAAACGTTCCTCGTCCGTTAATGTCAAAGTGAACCTTTCCTTTTCCGGCGTATACGGATTTACCCATTTCTTGCCACACAGGTCTTCAAGTTCAACAAGAAGCTCGTCTGATTCACGTTTCCATCTATCCACAATCCCCAGATTGAAAAGCAGATACTTGAAATACATCTTATCCTCAGAGGCTTTATATAATTCTACGCATTCTTGTTCTGATATACGCAAATACTCCATTGCCACAGACATACCACTTCTTCTAACGTAATATATGCCATTTTCCACCGGATACATAGGAGCACCATAATGGTTACAAAGATGCAACGATATGAATTTCGCCAATTCCGGAAAATGTTTTGCAACTTCATCGTGGCAGCAGCCTCCTAAGTAATCCTCATATTTTCCATGCTTGTTTTTCCAGTCAACGTCGGCTGTTATGCTCCAGTCGCATATGTTATTTTTGCAGTCATCATCCAAAGAGATTCTAACTGTTATTCTATAATCTTCTTCATTTTCTGTAAAGAATTTTGTACCTGAATAAAACAGTTTGTTTGCAGTTTCCATATTATTTTAGTTTAATCATTACACTTATGAAAAATAAAATCTGCACACTCTCCGGGAAGTGTCCCTGCGTCATTACAACGGTAAAACCCCTGCGTTCCCCAGTCTACATCTACCGGATAACCTTCTGCTGCTTCCAAGAAGCGTTGGATTTCCTCACATTCTTCATCCGTTAATCCAGTGTAATCATCATTGATTAACGGACAAGCCCAATAAGATGGCAACCTGTATCTTATTACTTTTATGCTCATAGTTTTATTAATCTACAGTTACTATCTTCAAATACCGGAACCTTCCCTTGTTCTCTAAAATAAGCAGTGGCCACCTTGAAAGCATACAGCGGATTTACTTTCTGGATTTCCCGCTGTGATTTGTAGAAAGATAACGGTTTACATACATAGAAGTTTTCATTGCCAAGACTCCCAAAAAGCCAATCCATACTACCTTCATCACAATTAGTGCCACCCAGTATTATTAAATCACATCCGGTCTTTCGGGTTCCAAGAATAAATATCTTATTCTTGTTTTCCGGTTGCATAAATATCTCCCTGTCAATCCCAAACCAGTCGCCTTGGCAACTCTCCACATCCCGGCGAACAATTTCGTCAATTTCAAGTGCATATTCTTCTTGTGTTTTCATAAAATATGTTATTAAAATGTTCAATAATTTCATCTACTGTAGCCTTACGCCACGCAAAGCAGGCCGCGTCTCCTCTGAACCGGAGCTCTTCGCACTTTACCCACCTGTCTCCTGTGGCGTCCGTCACTATCAGCCATTGACCTAAGTCAGTATTATTTGCTAATGCTGCTATAGCCAGAAACATATCATCATTGGCTCCACAATCTATCCATCCTTCATCCTTCCATGCTTCTACTGATTTTTCTTGCAATTCCATGTATTTTAATATTTCTGGATTTGTGACTATGCAATTAGCTCCTTCTTCTTTCACCAACCAACGATATCCTAATGACATGAGGCTTTCTCTTAATTCTTTAGTGTTCTTTCTGATAATACACCCCCGTGATCTCCCCATCTCCTCATTCTTTCAAGTTATATTTTTTCATTATTTCTTCTATCAATTCGTCCGTTTCCATATAATAATCCCAACAGGAATCAACCTCTTCCCATTCTTCTCCCTCTTCATCCTCCCTGGATTCATCTTTGTATTTCTTGACAAATTTCACTTTCTTTTCAAGCACATACCCCTTTACATCTCCCCACATCCACATACCTATGGATTTCACTTCATCATCAATCAATTTGTCAATTTGGGTTTTCCAATCGGAAGTATTATTACTAACCATTTTTGTGTACCTCTCCTTTGTACAGAAAGCTATACCTTTAACATAATCCCCTTGACTGTATCCTGTTGTGGACCATTCTTTGACAAATATATCCTTGCCTAAGTCTGAAAGAATCTGAATCAATTCTTCACATCCTAAGTCTTCTATAAATTCATACGTATAATCATACGTGTAAAGATCTGATGGAGAAATGCTAAAAATTTCTTTATAATACCACATTTTATCATGGTTATCATATCTCAGTCGATAACCGTCAATCTTGCCTTTCTTAAAATAACTCAGCAAGTCTTTCCATTCAACATATTCACTAATAAGTTTATGTAGTGCATCTATAAGCGAGTGTTGTCTATCTCCGTATTTACCAAACACTTCTCTCCAATCGCACACATCTTGCAGTCGGGATGAATTGCTATATTCCCATAAGAAACATGCTGCCATATCCCAACTTTCACAAGGACATATACTGTCAGTATCATAGTATATTTTTATACGATAATTCCCTACTTCTTTTGTTGTAATAAGTCTGTCTTCCATGTTTTTTATATTTTAAATAGTTTTTAACTTCTCATCAATAAATGCATCTATTACATCATAGTATGAACATGAACCATTAAAATCATAATTTTCATATTTTTCCGTAAACTCTTTAGCCCACTCTTGAATGATGTTAAATGACTCTTCTCTGCTATATTCTTTTGGTCCTGTTAGATACTCTACAGCTTCCACCGATAACTCTTGCAGATTTCGTAAATAATTCAAATCTATGCTATACGGTAGCTTACCTACTTCTATACATACATGATGACCTTGTTTAAAGGTATCCTGTAAATCTTCCAAACTTTCTATCAATGACTCGGACTCATCATCTACCCTCACCTTGTATAACTCAAAATCTTCATTTTCTGCCGACACCCATATCTTGTAGGCTTTTTCGTTGGACAATCTTTTCCAAACAAATCCGTCGCTGAATACAATTAGGCTACCTGTTACTATCGTATTTTTCATAATCACTTTCTAATCTGTTACTCTGTAATAATAATCAAGCTCTTCTCCCTTAAAGTTGTTCATGGCATACTCGTCAGCTTCCCTCCACAACCGGTCATACAATGCAGCCAGTTCACAATTGCTTTCATAATGCTGCCAGATTTTATGATTCAATACCAGCGTCAATTCTGTAAAGAACTTATAATCGTCTTTCCATTCGCTAAACGCACGTTTGTAGGTGTCTTTGACACCTGCTATACCATACTTGTCGGCTATACTAAAATCCTCCCAAAAGGTAGTCATCAGGTCATAGCCGACTTCTTGCATAAATTCTCGAAATGTCATAAGCTATTATTTTAGGTATATAATTGCCTTATCTTATCAATGATCTCTTCCTTATGCCAGGGCGGGCGCCGCCTTACTCCGGCTGTTCCATCCACTCCCTGTATCCTACGTTAAAACCAATAGGATCATACCTTTTGATCATAGTGCCATAATTCTCTCTACCGCAATACCTGTTCTTTCCTCCAATGATCCATGCCTCATCGTCTCTATCTGGAGATATTGAGTTAAGAAACTTCTCATAATCTTTTCTACTCTTTCCCATCTTTGTCTTGATTTAAACAATAGTTAATAAAATAAGCAACCTGTTCATTTTCCCCTGTATTATCATAATCACCTAAAGTCATATCATCATAATCCAGCAGAACTATACGAAAATCGTTTTTTTTTGACATACACCTCCGTTAAAAACATAGGAATCCCATTAATTTCTATTATCACCGGAAACTGATCATCAAAGTCAAACGCATCATTAGTTTCTTTAAACTCTTTAAATTCTTTGAATTTTAGCTTTATAATTCCATTGTTTTCTGCTAATGCTTCTTTGATGTACTTTAATCTTTTTGCATTCAGACTGACCTCTGCTTCTTCTATTTCTTTATACAATTTATTTAGATCCATATTCCACTATATTTATGTTGTCAAATTTTTCTTTTATAATATCCAAGGCGCCACACTCGTTTGTTATCATAACATACTTTCCCAGCTTCATTCCTTTATTCTACTTATTTTTAAATTGTTATTCCCACAGTATTCCTTTAGCCAACTGTCCGTTAAATAACGATTGACTCTATCATATTTCTTTTTCGGACCCTTGCTCCAGAATTTCCATTCGTTTGTAATATCGTTCCCATATTTATCAAACCAATAGATATAATACACTACGTTACCGTATAAATCCACTTTGTTTCTCTCCTGTATGATTACCTCGTAAGGCATTTCCTTGTCTCTTTTCTCCATCTTTATCCTCCTTTCTTAAAAAAAAACGACACCTATCTTCACAGACCAGTGCCGGCAACTAACTTACATGGAAAACTACTTAACCTCAACTAATTCTACAGAGTTGTAGAATTTAGTGAAGCTACCAACAAATTCTCTTATATTTTTATATTCTTCTGGTCGTTCTCTGTTACCGTCTTTTATATAATTTACCCACAGTCTATCCTCTATGCTCTTAATCGCACTCTCTATAGTAAATTCGTCGCTGACACACATTAAGCACGAAGACCCGGTTTTCTTATGCGGTTTATACACCCTTGAAAAAGACCACATTTTTATCCTGTCGTATATATATACGTTGTTGGGATAAACGAATCCTATCCGGCTGTCACCTTCTTTGGCGTAAAATACACCCGGCTCCTTTCCTCCCTTTCTATATACCACAAATCCTTTTTCTTTTAGGATCTTAACCACTTTATCTAATTTATTTTCTACGTTCATTTTCATGCAAAAATTTAAAAACGACCTTCATTACATTTCCAAAGTTCTCCACCTTAACCCACTCATGAGCTACTGCTCTAAGTACGGATGTCTCGTATGTCGGAATATCGTCTTCTTCAACCACCTTACAAGAAGCCAGAACTCCTTCGGTCGGCTTTAGTCCTCGGTCATGCAGCTCGCAGAGACCGTCCGGCTGGCGGAATGCGCACCACCCGTCTTTCACTGTTGGCTGGATCATCGCTATTGGTTTTTCTTTCACTGCAAGATACCCTACCATCCACATTGTTTCTTTTAGCCTGTCAGCGTATCCGGCATCTATGATAGCTTCTATGTCTTTTGGCGTACCAATACAAGGAACCTCACACATGTTCTTGCATTTATCACATGTACAAGGCTGCTCCCATCTATTATGATCTATGCCAACCAACTTCTTTATCCGTTCTACTTCCTCTTTCATATTATACTGTCTCTGTTAGTTTTTCGTAATACAACTTCATTTCCGGTGAAGCGTATTCCATGAATGCTTCGAATAAGTGTGGTACCTCTATTATCATATTCACATTACAACCTTCTGTCTGTGAAAGCGATTCAAGATCATTACTGTACAGGCACGTAACATAGGCACCTATATTAAATACATGCAAATCTATCCTTACGTATTCCATACATAAAGATAATGACTTAAACAAATCCTTTACATCATTCTTATCAAAGAGTTCTACAAATTCTCTCAACCCCATCATTTTACCACCCTTTCTATGTGTTTAATTAATACTACTGCTATTCCCTTACCGGTTTTTATCGCACATTCCGATCCTTTTATCCATTCTACACACCCTACATACTTTTCCGTAGCATGAAATCCGGGATTGTATTTTCCAGATGTACTGAACTCTACCGTATCCCCTACCTTCAGATCATCAAAAGCGACAGACCATGTGGTCCAAATTCTATCATGTCTCCCAGGCTGAATGGCCCCAATTACGCCCTTCTTACGACCGTTTTTTATTGCCCTTAGTATTATCTTCCTATCACCTTCGATAAGGCTGCAAAAGCGCCCGTAAAAGGTCAAATCAACCTGTTTTCCTCCTATTTCTTCTCTTATTTTTGTTATTCTGTTCATTTTCTGATTTTGTTTTATTTTTTTCTTTGTTTTTTCTATCTTCTATAGAAGATGATAATAACATTATCTTTTCTATGTTACTTTTTGACTGTAAAAAAGAATCGCATTTCATTACTACTACCACCTTCTTAAGTTCCCCATTATCATACAGCGATACACGCATCATGTTTTGCACCTCGTCCACTATCAGACCTGGAGTAGTCTTAGCCATTTTGCGTAGCTTATTATACTCCGGTCTTTCCATTTCCTCTGTTTATTACTCTATAGTATTTATCCTTATCCCCTTCTTTCAACTTCTCCAGATAGAAAATTCCATCATGTAAATGAGACAAACAAAACCTGTATCCGTATTTCTGTACTCTTCTTACATGATCCCGCAGTCTTATCTCTTCACTTTTGTCTTGTACTTTGATTTTAATACTGTCTCCTTCTTTGATTGTGTATAAAATAGTTTGAATCTCTTCTTTTTTCATCTTATAAAATATTTTAACGGCAGCACCTATACTCACGCACCACTACTGCCTTATGTTTAACAATTAAATACTTAACTCTTCAATGGTCAAGCCTTTTTCTTTTGCCCACTTTAGCATCGCGCATAATTCTGTTTCTGACTTATATTTCGGATCACGCCACGCCCATCCGAATTTATCCAGGACATGATGATATAATTCGTCGGCCTTTGCCGTGTAAATGTCTTTGAATAAATGCTCCGAACCTTCCGGTATAAGCATCTCTGTTGTTGCAAAATCGGAATACGATAAACATCCGTAAGCATATTCTGTTATTTCACTCCATGCTTCTCCGGCTTTAAATCCAAATTCTTTTACAAAAGCCAAAGTTAGATACATATTTAATAATATTGTTACATCATATCCCGAATCTGACTTTCTTTCTATTATTTCCTCTTCAAATTCCTTTAAATCTTCAGGCCCAAAAAAGATGTATCCTAGTACCGACCGGTAATTAGCCTCCGCATACTTCTTGCATTTATCATCATTGACAATCTTACCAATGTTAGATAACATCTTTTGCCTCCATTCATCACAAAACTCTACCTCTACGTTCATCCAATCAGTACCATAATTATATTCTCTCGGATGTCCGACCGATGTTACCTTTATGTTATTCACGCCATATCCGTAAAGGCGTTCACTTACCTCATTCGCCCATTTCTGTACAAAAGGAATAAACTTATTGCAATAAGAATCAAAATCAAAATCCGATTCTTCCTCATATTCCGGCATCTCTTCATAATCTTGTTCAAAGAAATATCGAGGATCTGCTATTGTTTCATAGAAACTTACGCTGATGAAACAAAACTCGTTGGTTGTCGTTTTTAATATCATAGCTTTTTGTATTTACGTACATTTTTCTTGCCATAGAATCTACACATGGCACGAATCTGACTATAAAATACTTTTGTCTTCCTGGCCTCAAAGTATTTAAACATTTCTTCATTCTTTGTTTCCCAAACGTAATCCGTTTGGGAACTCATATGATTTTTGTCCTTGCGTGAATAATGGTAATATGATACCACAACACGTTTCGCACCATTCTTTACAGGTACGATATTCACATCTATGTTATTATCTGTCATATTATTATTGTTTTATGCATTATACAAATACAAAGAGCGCATACCTTCACAGGTCGGCGCTCCTTTCAATAAAAATGAAAAACTAACATTAACATAAAAATCCGTTTTCTACTTCTTATGTTTTAATCTTTTAATGGCATCCTTTCTTGAGTATGCCATTACTTTAGTACCATTAATATCAAATTCTTTTTCTGTTCTGACAATCTTTTCTCTTCTATATGTAGATTGCATTCCTTTTCCCCTTTTAGTATTTAACATAAAGGCATCATCTCCACACATTGCAGCTAATATCATAGGGAGCAACAGACCTCTGTATTTCATATTTTTCCTCCACAATTATTATATCTGCCATATTCGTTTCTTCCATCATTCCGTATTTCAAAAATCATCTTCTTATGATCTTTGCCTGGTAACTTATCTTTAACAGCCGATATTACGCCCGCTATAGACGTGAATCCTGAATCTGTTATTGAACACAGCAACACACCTCTGTCGGCGCCGGTGCTTATTGCTGACGCCTTTATAATATCATTTTTATATATTCTCATAATCTTTTGTTTTATTATCTACAAACTTATCTATATCATCTCTTATTCTTTTTAGCACTCCAGCTATAATTTCCGGCATCTCTCCTTCGGTACGGTTCAGAGTTTCTATCACCCCATCAATCCTACCAATTTGACGCCATAAGAAATTGGCGTCTTTCGCATTAAATTCCCCCATCATGTCTTATTTTACAGTAAACAACTTGCTTTTTTTAAGCACCAGTCTTGCGATTCTGAGAGTGAACACCGTTCGGAGTTGTTAAAAAATATACAATCTTTGCAGAACATAAGAGGATCTTCATCGTCACCAACTACTTTGACATCATACTCTATGCCATACAATTTTAATCTAAATACATCTCCTGCTTTTTTAGAAGACAAATCCATATCCGGACCGAATGTTATTACTTCCATATGATTATGATTTATTGTTTGTGAGATTCCTGGAATCGAACCAGAACCGGCACATACGCACCGGCACGCCGCGTCATCCCTCTATGATACAGAAATAGGCATGTCTATCCTCACGAACCGACATGCCAAAACCCAAAACTTAATTTGATGAATAAAATAGATTAACAAAAATATTATTCTAATTCTTTTATAATGTCTTTTACGATATTTAGCCTCACCTCCCTCGTTTCTGGACTAATACAGCCAAACCATCCATACATACCCCATTTTCCTTCTGGTTCTGTAGCCATACTTTTCTTTTTCTCCAATTCCGGGAAATATGTTCTCACCAGTTCATATAAAGGCATCCCATAAAAAGTTCCGGAATTTTTAGGAGTTACAAAAAATTTAAATACTGCATGTTTCAATGCAACGCATATATATTCTCCAGTACGTAATTCTTCGATTTCCCTATATGCTTCTTTCCAAATAAATAATCGCTCTTCTTTTGTAAACATATCCTTCTTTATTTTTGTGGTATTATTTGACTGTATGCAGACTTTTCCATGTACACAATATTATGCTCCTGTCCAAATATCTTCTTTGCCGCCTCTTTCTTTATCGCACAATATCTCCCTGTACGATACGGATTCTTTTGATCTGATCCATCCTCGACTTCGATAATAAAACAGCCTCCGTCATCTATTATCTTTTTGCAATTGTCACATACTCCGCCCGTGCATATATGATGCGGTGCCTGCCCTTTGATATTATTCCCTAATAAAGCAATCCCCATCTCTTCGCCACATATCATGCAGACTTCTATAGACGGATTCAATCCGTGTTCTGGATGCAATTTAATGCCATCTTTCATTTTCTTTCCTCCTTTGTTTTTAATGTTGTGTGAGATCGCCGGAATCGAACCGACCTACCGCACCATGAATCCCATAAAGCAAGTGCTCCGATCTTCGCAGACGGGAGCACTTTGTCTAAAGCATAAGAAAATTAATGAAGAAATTTTTCTCACTTACGCCATAGCATCTAAAATAGCTATCAGCACTATTTCTATGACAAGCATAATAAAAAATATCTTAAATGCCTTTTTCATATCGCTATCTCCTCCTTCTTTTTTACGTTCCACAATAAACTGTCCAGGCTCTGCTCCGACCTACGTTCCACCTACAACCGCAGGCCTTAGCCCAAGGCGCCGCCTACTCCCCCTCTATGGCAGCCTGTTCGTACCTACAAATCCAATCTCCATCTATACAACTATCACTACGCGATAATAAACATTTATCCTTATAACAATCATTAAAAATACACCCCTCACAACTGTAATCCCTAACTTCTATAAAGCTAACTACCTTAGCATATACTATACCATCACTGCCTTCTATTCCTTTCACCCCAAAAATAGAACCTTCTACTTCTTTACTCAAATCTAAATCGGGTGCAAAATCATATACGTTCATACCATCCATATTTTAATTGTTAAACATTCCGATTACCACTAATCTATAGAATATAGTTTTCAACTCTCAACCTATTGAATTTTGTAGAATAAACTCACATTATGCTGTTTTAAAGCACTGTAATCCTTAATTTTGTGGGAAAACCCTACATAATGTTGTTTTAAAACGCTTATCTATTGAATTTTGTTGGTAGGGAGTGCCCTCCCTCTCCCCCTCTCCAACTCCCGCTAATCCTCCGGCTTTCCGCATAGAACCCACGCCCTACCGCCTCACTACCGGCATACGGAGAGCGCTACAAGCTTATACTCTGGCATGGAGTATGGGGGATTTGGAGATAATATCATTCCATAGAGAGAATAGAGAGCCTTCAGCCCACGCCCTACCGCCTGCTCCTCCTATCAAGATAGATATTTAAACCTATAATCAAAGCCAACAAAGAAAAGCAAAAGACCATTACAATATTATACTGATCCGGTCCGTACTCCAACATAGAGCGAATACCAACCGACAGAAAATAAAGATCAGCTACTAATAAAAACCACCACATAGAATAAAAAAATACAATAAGTATGTCCAAAAATACGGGGATTATAAAACCTAACTAATTGATAATCAAGCATACCTCATTTTTAAGAAAAATACAATAAGCCTAATTTTCAATCCATAGAGATGAAAAAGGCGGCATCCGACACCCTATTTTGGGTCAGAAAACCGCCTCAAGTTTCGTTTTAGACCAATTTTAACGACATGATATAGACAAAATACCGGCATTATATCCGAACGCTCCTATTTTTGTTTCGTTTTAGACCAATATTGTCCACATTCGCCGTTCACTCTCAGAATATCATACCCGTAAATAGAAAGAGTAGGATACAAAAATAGGGCTGCTCCGATATTCGAAAAAACCCTACTCCTATTTAAATACTGTTTATATTTTCCTTGACGTATGTTCGTGATGTATGAACTTTACGCTTACATTTATCCTTTCCTGTATCGGCATGATACGCTTCTTTAAGATCACGATACAACATAAATTCCCGATACGCTCTTTTCCGCTTTTCTTTAGCTTCTTTCCTGGACAGACCGCGGACGTCTACCATGTGAGATTTAAATTTCCTTTTCATTTTCTTTATGCTTTAATTATGATTAACCCCAGCGGTTAAGTGCTTCAATATAGAAACCTTCCGCCTCTTTGTACTCACTTTCGCTTAGTGCTTCAACCGTCTCGATATAGTTACGCAATGTTATTTTTACGCAACTGTTTTTAGATTTATTGAACGCTTCAGTTAAAGCGTTGATCATTGCTTTCTTTCCCATGTTATTATATTGTTTATAATTTAGAGGTTGCTCCGGAATCGAACCGAACACGCATTCCTATTCTATACGAATTTTATGCTACAACCAACAGCCCGTAATTAGTACGTAGTTCTTGTGTACAGGCCCGTACTATGTTGTTATTATATTTTCCGTCTGCTACACAACTTAGCCACAAATAAAGGCGATTGTGTCCTTGCGTTTTGATATATCACGCTCCTACATGGTAGGCTACATGTTTATACCCTGTAATTTAATCTACAGCCTTGTCCTATTTTACGTGTAGGCAAGTAAGACACGTTTCGGTCTGGAGATAAACCGCGTACAACGGTATGTTTTCCAAACTGTACTAACATACCTAACATAAACCACACTTATTTAGTGCAGTTCATGCAGCAATACCAGCCCTTTAATTGCCAACGGCAAGGGCAAAGGTATATCTATCTCCAATATGTAAAATAACTCTCTGTTTTGTCAGCTTCAGTCTAAAGCATACGCGGGACGTGCACCCACTGACAACGGCGTACAGACGCGTTTAACGGTACGCGCCTAACCTTTTTTTACTGCTGGTTGCTTTCGTGCGCCAAATACTCACTCACACACTTTGCAACGGTACGAATTGAATAAGACTTGATCTTAACGGCTACATAAGTAGCTTTATACTCGTCCGTTTCTTTAACAAGCCACTTTGTGCTTTTTTTTGTCTCCAATGTTTCAGCGGTTGAAAAACCGAAAGATTTATATTCCCCGCCATAAACCACATTATCAGCGCACCAGTCAGCCGTTTTTGCCTCAATTCCTTTTTCCTTGTCCACCTTGTTATCCTTATATACTTTAGAGTATAAAGAAAACTTAACAAAGGTATCACCTACTTTAGGTAACATTTGGCTACACACGGCAACCAACCGTTTTTTGTCCTTTGCGAGTGCCGCAACCTTTACAGCATATTCGGTTGGTATTTCCAACGTCTTACAAATTGCTTTCAAGTCAGCTCCATTCGAAAATAAAGCGTTATACAATTTTACCGCGCCTACCAAATTAGAAGCATTTTCTTTAATAACAGTGTTTTGTAGTTTGTTAACGTTTTTCTTTGTAATCATAATCCAATATATTTTAATTGTTAAACAAATGATATTCAACTTAATAACCCACAACGCGGGCAATTACAGATACAGATATAGTTTGCCCAACGGGTACACTATATAGGATCATCATGTCAGCATGTGTTATCGCTTTAACACATTGCAAATATACTACTTTTATTGTTACTACAAATATATATACTATCTTTTTTTTGTTAACTTGTATTAATTTCGATTCTATTATCTGATTATTAGCAAGTTACAAAATACACAAGAGCGGTATTATACGCGTACATTAATATGTAGGATATATGTTTATTTAAATGGCTTATAATCAATAGGTTACAATAATACGTTGATTATCAATAATTTAAATAAAATGTTGATAATCAGCGAGTTTGTAGGTTTAAGGTAAAAACGCGTTTCCGGTTTTCCAGCGAAGGGGGTGTGGGGGGAGAAAACGCGTTTCGGGGGCGGGAGGTTCGTGATAGGTACCCCCTCTCTCCCATTACACAAACCTTTTTTATCTCTCTCCCATTATATAAACATTTTATCCTCTCCCTTATTACACAAACCTTTTTCATCTCTCACACCACATATGCCCTTCAGCATCATTTCCATTCCTCACACAAACATTATCTCACCCACCTCTTCCAGCTCAACACAAAAAAAATAGGATTGATGGCAACCAATCCTATTTAAAACACTACCTCATTGATTTATTTAATTGAAGTAAGTTTGTGGTTTTCAAGGAAGTACTTAAACTGGTCACTTGATACGTCTATAACGAATCCAGCAGCACCAGCATGTCCTCCACCACCAAATCTCTTACTTACCTCACAGCAATCTGCACTGTCTTCTACGCATTCATAAAGAGAGAACCGGACTTTACCACCTGGCATGATACAAAATGGCATCAGGGCTTTAATTTTTCTACCATCTAACCAGTCAGGTGTAAGAGAATCAAATACTTTGGAACTAAATTCTGTAGTATTCATCGCCACGACCTTAACCTCGTCTACGTAAGCTTCGAACGAGCACGCACTTACCTCTTGTTCGTTTTTGCCGGCCATGTAATTAATTATAGCACGTCCTTCTTTAGCGAGATCATAGAAAATTAAATCCACCTCATTGTCCTTCATATTTTCTTTAAAATGGTCATACAAATACGACAATGCTATTAACACATTGAGTCTTATTTTTGATCTCAAGGCATACTGGACGGCTACTACCGTATCCCAGCCTAAACCGGATTCTTTATTCCACACATCGTAGTCTGATAAGCACCTGACTATCGCCGGCACCTTCCCCATCAGCAGGTCCGAGGCCAGTGCGCACGCACCGGTACCGACTCTCCTCAACCCTGGAACTACGAACCCCCATGTCTTACTATCTTCGATAATTCCCTTGTGATGATCTATCCACATCAGGCTCTTTCCTTCATCAAGCCATTTCTTGAAAATCGTTTTAGAATCGGCTCCGAAAGACACGTCAAGAACGTAAACAACCCCACATTCATCTACTTTATCAATAACTTTCTTTACATCATCTTCATACGAATACGGGATATAAATAACATCCTTGTTTTTACTGTTTTCGTACATGGTTGCGATGGCTGCCGACACAACGCCATCTAAATCCGATTTATGATAAACTATCGCCGTTTTATTCACCTTCATAATATTGCACATAACTACCTAAAATTATTTACCAACAAACGTGATAACGTCCATATAGTCAATACCGGCATTCTCAGCACATACCTTATCCGAATCAGAGAACTGCCCTGGCAGACCACTGGCGTCTCCGACCATCAACGAACATCCCTTAAGTTGACTAAAGTTCATACCACGCATTACCGTGTCTTTACACTTCATAAGAATATCATCAATCATGCCCGTGTTAGGCTTCCTCATCGGATCTTGTTTGTCATTGGAATAACACAACCTTTTTTCATATAGGACGCCTCTTATGCCACGTTTTACCGCCAGATCATGTACGGACCTCAGTACGTATTCTATCTTAGCTTCAATATCAGCTCCAGAAACAAACCCAGCTTCTACTCCTCCTTGATTGCTTACGATAGCAAACACCTTAACACCGTTCTCCTGCATGAGGTCAAGAGCCTTATTCACCACATCCATCTTAATCCTCATATCTGTCAAGTCTGTAGCGAACGTATTCCCAGAAGCGGTTTCTATAAGCGTCCCGTCAAAATCGAATAGCAGTATTCTTTTGTTTTTAATATCTATATTGCTCATCATTTTTCACTCCTACTCTTTTTTATTACCCTAAACTGAAGACGGAATAGATTACTATCTTCTTTTATAATATCATACACAGCATAAGAATTTTCTCCTATATCCCATCCAAGATAATCGAGCAAGTCTTTTAAGTAAATCCTCTTGTATTTTACACCAAGGTTATTTACCTTAAACGATCTCTCGTCTTCAACATCAGAAGCAGCCAGATAAAAGACCGTATTTTCAACTCCTTCAAATATCTTCCCTTCTTCTAAGCCGATAACAACCGCATCCGTTACCCCCATCCAATTCAAATTATCGACAGAGATAGTCATTATCTTACTTTTGCTGATTGACAACTTCCGGATCTTACTCTCTTTAGTTTTAGATCCTAAAAAATCCTTACTGTTAAAAAAATCTACTTTCATGGTTATAATATTTTATATTGATATTGCAAACATACATAATAATATCAACAATACGATTTAAAAACAGTTAAAATATGATATTATAATGCAGGTAATTTTTTAAACTGCTCCATACTCACTTCGGATATGGTTCCACGGAAAGCGAGACGAGAACCGGAGTACGAATGCGTGCTCGAAACAACGTAAGACGCATACGCAAACGCCACACCGCCAAACGAACTCGAACTGTCACAAGAGCGCGCTAAAACAATGGAATTGTTCGATGTCCGACTATAGTAATCTGAATAATGCGTGGAATCGCTACCGCCGACATTTGTTGGCACCATATCGAAAAAAGGCCCATTTTCGGCTGCGACATTGGTTATATATCCGCTTGATTTTCCAGCATTTACTTTTCGTGTAGAACCGTCCTGGTCGGTGATTGTCCAAACATGGTTGTTAATTTCTACGCCTTCCACCCATTCGTTAATGCCACCAAAAACCCCTTCCAAACCTAAGCCGCAAACGTACTTTGAACTTTCGTTTTTAGTATCCGCACCACCGGTTGCGTTGCTGCTTCCAGTTGTTGTAGTCGGATCATAGGTTGCACCACCGGCTCCCAATACGCCTTGAAGGTCGCGTGTTTTATACTTAGCATACAACATCATAGCAATCACGCAATGTTGTTGAAAATCTATCATCTGATACCCGGTGCCACGCGCTTTTGCATATCTTCTAAAATCATTAAATGATATGCTTGTTGAAGGCTTAACATCACTCCAGCTATATAGTTTATTTAAAGACACATATCCTTTATATGCTCCAACAAGAGATTTCGGAACATGAATGTAAGTGCCATCGATATTATGATCAGCAAAATGATAAAGGAATCTATTGTCATCCACCTTATACCACTTATACCAAAATTCAAGGAAAACGACCATCACATCACCTTCTTGTCCGGTAAGAACAGCCGGACTGCCATCAAGATACAGGTTGCTGTCGCTATCTTTTAATCTACATACAAAAACCTCTCCTCCTCCCATAGCGCTCTTGCAAAGAACTCTATAGAAGCCACTGGTAATCAAACGATTTAAAAAATCACTGTTTTCGCTTATTGTTATATTGGCAGGATTTTGTACTGATTTATCAAAAACTATAAAATTATTAGTAGGGAGCTCCCCCCCCCCTTATTTTGTTAAAAAATCTTCTTCTCATAATTATCTTATTTTGGTCAAATATAGCTTTTAATTTATAAATATGAATAATAAGACTTACGTATAATAAACCTATATTTGTCAAGATATCAATTAACTACAAAATTATTTATGTCATGGCAGAATTGAAAATAGGTTTTGTAACCTTCAATCCGGGATCAGGTGATGGTGATCAGGCGGTTACCGTATCAGGTGAAAAATACGAAGGTCGTGTACAACGCACGCAACAAGTAGAATTTGGTGCCGAATCAGGGGGTGTTAAGAAAAGTGCTACCATCAACCAATCTCCGGTAGCTGAGTTCGTAAAAATAGATCCTACTGCATCTGTAGGGAAAGGAGGTGGTACTGTAACAATCAACGGTACAAGTAACTCAACTAAATTAACGTTCTCCTTAACTCCGGACGAAACTCATCCTCTGACGTTGGAAATACCTACCTCCTATCAGGCGGCAGGTAAGGCTACCAACAACGGCGCTGTTATCGCCGACGACCCTGGTGCAACAGGAGCCTTTGCTTTCAGTATCGTATTCTCCGATATTGCTGCGAACACTGATGTAAACGATCTGGTAAATACTCTTAAGGTGACGGCCGCCGGAGGTCAGACGGCTAATACGGTTATTACCCAGACAGCAAGTGATCCGTTCTTGGAAATAGACAAGGAGGTAATTAACTTGGATGCAAACGGTACTCCTCAGACTATCAACGTTAATGCAAACATCAGGTGGACTATCACTCAAGCTGTTTCTAAGTTGGTAAGGAAAGTAATGAAATAACAATTACTTACAGAAAAAAGAAAAGGGGCGTCTATTTGGCGTCCCTTTTTTCTATGCATTGTATGTAGTATTTATCTTTTTGCCTACTGACAAAAATCTTTTTAAAAATCATCTGTTTTATGATATGGACTCTTTTCCCGTCATCTAATTCCCTCCATATTTCATTAAAGATCAAATCTATTAATTCCATGACCTTCTTATCAGAGACAAGATTCTTTCTACCGGGGCTGACCCATCCATCATCAGTCATCTTACTGGCTATTTTATTAGCTATCCTGCTTAATTCACGTGGGGTGCTCATTTTAATACGTTTTTAAATATTCTACCTTTTTCACACTGAAGTATGCAGTCTCTCATGGGATGATCTTGTTCATGATCGTCACACATCGGAAATTCTTTTCCATAGGGAAAAGCGATGTGCGGGCACTGCGCCCTGAACGCATCCCAGGCCGACTTCCTTACAGCCTCAGCTCCGGCACGCACGCCCTTCTCTCTTTCCTTGGCTGGGTCAGCATACACGTTTGAAATAGCTCTTTTCTTCCAAGTAAGCATATTGTAGTAAAACTTATCCACCAGTTTCCTGCCCACTACATCAAACTTCTGTCTATGAATTAAAGGTGCGGCCTTAACGATGTTCTTCCTATTTTTACTAACATCGACATAAATCAGTCCAGCATAAGACGGAACTTCACTTACGTCAATCATATTAGGCGGACAGGCGTAGTAGAAATAGTTTGGAGGATAGCTTATGACACCACCTACCTTAATAATGCCGTCTTTAAGAACCTTATGTTTTTTATCCTTTTTGAAGTCGTTAAAGAAATCTTGTTTAGACATCTTGACCTCTACTTCATAAGCGTACAATGATCTTGTTATGGCCAGGAAGTCAGATTCCCAATCATATATATGAAGATTGTTAATAACATACATCGGATTACTTAACAGATCCCTATTAAGGATCTTAAGCATTTGTTGCTCTGGGTAGTTCATTGTCTTACTTTTTTTTAGAGGCTTGTGGCGGGATCGAACCGCCCTACGAGATTTTGCAGATCCCTGACTAAACCACTCATCCAACAAGCCATGTAGCCCATGCCTGAATCGAACAGGCAACTTTTGATTAGGACTCAAGGGTTTTATCCGTTAAACTAATGGGCCATTTAATGTTTGCTATGTTCACACACCACAAACACTTAGATAATTAACACTTTACACAAAATATGTACCGTTATCCAAGGAGGATTCGAACCTCCGCTAACAGAACCAAAATCTGTTGTGCTACCACTACACCATTGGACAGTGGTCCCAGAGGGATTTGAACCCACGATCTTGCGGTTATGAGCCGCCTGCTTTCACCACTAAGCTACAGGACCTTAAAAATATGCAGGAGCCTTCACAGACGCCTGCATATAACAGCTAAATTTTTAACCAATAATTATCCTAAAAACTCTCTCAACGCAAAGTTAAGTACTAACCCATAATATGGCAAACATTAAAATATAAAAAGGATTAAAATACCTACTTCTTTTTTTTCTTCTTCTTTTTAGTGTCTTTTACTCGTTCAGCTTCGTTTTCGGGCTCCACAATGTCACCTGCTTCTTCCTGAATCACATCTGTATAAAGAAGCGTATTGTATTTAACTTCCTTATTTTCATCAAATTTCTCCGATTCTGCCACATCCTTATCTGACTCCTCATCTTTATCCAATTCCGGCTCAGCGACATTGTTTTTATCTTTCCCGATTATACCTATTTGGTAGCCTCTTAATTCTACTTGCATTAATTTCAGCTTCGATTCTAACTCTTGTATTGTTTTGGACCCAACCGAAACCTCGTTTTCCAAATCTCCTATTCTGATCCTGGCTTCAATCAATGCATTTGATTTCTTTTTTAATTCAGATGAGATACTGTTTTTCTTTTCTTCCAAGTTTCTGATTTTGTAATTAGCCTCATCAAGATCAGACCTGGCTTTGTCAAGATCGACATTGACAGCATCAAGTTCTTCCGTTTTCTTCTTGACGCTTTTTATCAACTTTTTCTGATTTTCCTTCAAGGCGTCAATCTTTTCCTTAGACTCAGAAAGATCTTTGCCAACAGATAAAATCTCTTTATCCTTTGAAGCGATATCTGACTTGAGTTCGGAAAGCCTTTCCTTGTAAGAAGCGGCCTTATCCTGCATTTCCTCAATTTCTTTTGCAAGATTTTCGGATTTAATAGCTTTCTCCCTGTACATTGACAGCTTGCTGTCTGTGATGAATGTAAAACCTAACATGCTCATTTTAAAAATATTTAAACATTACTTAACTCCAGAACTACCAAGACCTTTTTCTCCACGTTCATTCCCGTCTTCTACCTCAATATCTGTTACTTCTTCCAATACCATTTTGTATTGTGGAACGATTTCCATCTGAGCTATTCGATCGTTTTTGCGGATTACGGTCGGTTTTTTATTGATTTTAGTAAGATTAACCATATACTCTCCTTTGTAGATAAATTCGCATTTGCCAGGAGCGTTAGTAACTACCACTCCCTCGTCAAAAGAGAATCCAGATCTTCCTTCCACATTCACACACCAACCTTCTGGTATATTCAACTTGAATCCTGTTCCGATTCTAACAGAATAACCTTGATATAAGGTAATTGATTCAAAATCGGAAGGAACATCTATTTCTACTCCCATGTCATTCATCATCTTCACTACTCTATATGCACGAATATCACAACAGGCATCACCATCATGTTTGTATTCAGGTGCCACGACATCAGGATACAGCTTCTTAATACCTACCTGAACAGTCTTCTGATACCCTGGAGTCAAATACGATTCAGGTATTTTATTAACGACCTTATCCTCTTTTTTATGTTTGTTGTTCTTTTCAGAAACAGTATCCTTCTTATTATCTTCTTTTTCAGAAAGAAGTCTTTCAATATCTTCTAACTTGTCCATGATCATATTTTTATAGTACAATAAACAATACCTTCTTTTTTTATGTCCTTCGTTGATTCATAACACTCACGAAAAGTACTTATGTCTGCATCATTAGGATCATCGACCCACTCATCTCCTTGCTTATATTTTTCTCTGGTTTCTGAGTAGATCATACATAATTTATCCCCATGCTTCGCCATAATCCTTTCTTCTGTCACTTTCCTACGAAGCTTAATAAGGGGAAATCTTGTAACTATTTCTACTGTCATTCTACACAATCTTTAAAAGCCCAAGAGATGTTATTCTCCTGGGCTGATGTTTATATTAAAATGGAAGGTCATCTTCTTCCATAGGAGGGAAGTTCGGCATCTGTGCTTGCGGCTGCGGCTGCGGCTGCGTCTGATGCTGCGGCTTGGTGCTCCTTGTAGTAGGTGCCGGGGCAGGTGCAGCAGGCTGAGCAGTCGGCTGTGGCGTATAAGCCGGTGCCTGATACTGTGCTGGCTGTTGAGCAGGTTGTTGGTAATTCTGATACGGAATAGCACTCGGAACAGACTGAGGTTGTTGAACCTGTTGAGGAGCAGCCGTCTGCTGGGTATAAGTCTGAGGAGCTGTAGGCTCTTGCTGAGTATTACTTCCTAAACCTAATTTAGCCATTATTCCAGCTCTTATGTCTTTAATAGAAGCATTGAATCTATTTGAATATTCAGTAATCTTCTGATAAGTAAAGTTGTTTTGAGCTGAATAATCAAGGCTTTTCTTACCATCAAATCCTGTAACCTCAACAGGATCAGGCCAGCCATTTACGCCCTTTTTATAAAAACGTTCAACAAGCTGATCTTTTTCTCCGTCTACTCCGGCATACGCGATAATAAGTTCCGAAGATCCAAACTCATCATCTTTCTTCTTCTTAAAGACATTGAAATAAATTTCACGACTGAAATCGATGTTTTCGTAGTATTTTACGAAGCTCTTAACAAAGCCCTTGATATTTCCTTTTTGATTGACGAGAGGTATGGAAATACAATAGTTTTCATTAAGCTCGTAATCTTTTAATACGATAAGGAAATTAGTAACAGTATTTCCATTAGAGAAAGTGCTTGACTTTAACCCGATGTAGTTGATGTATCCAACTACTCCATTATAATACTCTTTCCAATATCCCGCCGGCTGACCGCTATTAGGATTTATGTGCTGAACAAAACCTTCTTTTGGTTCGTTACTTTTTTCATACAAGTTACCATCTGAATTAATATACAGATAATAAGTTGTACCAAAACTTCTGTTTTCTCTAAAAGCCATATTATTATTTTTTTTATAGATTATACAATGTTTGATTTAAGACGTATGTTGATTCGTATTTAGGATTGAACATCTTTATCATCTTATACTGATCAGACCAATCCATGACAGTATCTCCTTTTATAAGTGATTTTACGGAAGACAGTATATTTTCCTTACCGATAGAAAAATTAAAACACGGACCTTCGAGCGCATTCAAAGGCATTGATTCCATTATCTTTTTTCTATTTCCAAAATCCTCAGACATTACCGTTATACCGTTTTCTTCATCTACCTTGACATTAACAACATTATCCACCAAAGTCATGGAATTAAGAACCGATATAAGTAAATCCCGGTCAAACTTAACACTCGACGATTTTTCGAATTTGTTACATACGTATTCGTAGTTAGGATACTGTTGCTCTACGTTCATATCCGATATAATCACATTATCAAAGCATAAGAACGTCCTAACGCCATCTGTGGAAATACTGATCTCCGTATCTTTATCAGATAGAAAGCGGTATAAAATAGAAGCTGCGACCTCACTTAACATAATCGACCTTTCTTCTACTGCATTAGCATATTCTTTCCTGTTTATAAACAGACGGAACATATCAGTAGAAACAATGTCAATATAGTCCTTCTTCACATTAAGAAGAATCGAGCATATAGCCGGTCTAAATTCATCCGATCCAACAAACGCAAAAGATCTTTTCATAGACTGAATGAAAGACGAGCTCATAACACGAATACCATCACCTACAGGATAAAAGAAATCGGGGAAAGCCTTATCCTCAATCCAAATAGAAGAAAAAGATCCTCTATCGTATTTAAAAACGATACTGTAATCGTTTTTAATCTCTATCTCTATATCCTGGTTATGATTTTTAAAAAATGAAATAAGAGTCCCGGCATCTACTAAAAGAGAAAACTTATAGTCACAAGAAATATCAGTATTCACATCGAAAATATCATCCGTATATGTTATACGTTCGTTCATGGCTTGTATCCGGATATGATCAAAATATAAAGTAATTTTTATATTCGATGTGACACAATCCTTTAGAACCTTATCAAACATCTTTGAAATGTTTGAAAGTTTCTCATTCATTAGTATGCCAGGAACTCTTACTTTCATTTTTTAAAACTTACGATTATGATTATCTAACACTGCAAATGTATTATTTTAAAATCTAATTACGAATTAATTTGATTTAAAATGATTTAAAATAGATTAAATGGTTCTTCTTGCTGCCTCTGCTATAAGCATCGCATCAACTATACCGTCATGGGCTGTCTTACATCTTTCGTTTTTAACGAACGTATCGTTTGGCCACAGCCTTTTAGCGCAAGCCAATGACGTTTTCTTAGTATTTACCTTACTGGCTTCCATGACCTTATCAGAATGCGTCCAAACCAATTTCTGCCATGTTTTAGGGGCTATGAAATTAACGGAGCAACTTATGTCCGTAAATGCCATGCAGAGGGAGAGGAACAGTCCATGCAGTTGGCCTTTGTTTTCCATGAGGGAGGCTGTAGAGGACGTGCTGACCCCGTACAGTGCGTGGACGTCCTCTATGACAAACACTACCCTATCAGGATTGTTTTCTACAATCGTATCCCGACAAAAAACATATTCTTTAGTCAAGTCTACCGGCCCTGAAGCTGATATTCTCGGAGTGGATATTCTTGATATTAGTTTGCTGTCTTGATCGATGCAGGCTATAGCTCCGTCTTTTCCAGGATCTGCTGCTATATATAATACCATAATATATCAATTTAGATTCATGTCGATTTTACCAATGCTATCGTCATTTTCAAAGCCTCCATTGTCTGTAAGTTCGTAATCAATAGCCACAGCACCATTACTAAGAATGTAAAATCCTTTAAACATCTTTCCTATTTCAATAGGATACACAACATTTACATCCCTTCCAATATCCTCAAACGGCATAGCGATATCTTCTGTTTCAGCTTCTTTTTGTTTTGCTAATACCCCAACAGGTATATTTTCACCTTTTATAGATGCGTATGTAACCATATACAGAACATCATTATTGACAAACGCCCTATCACTACTTACCTTATCCAAGCTAACATATATAATATGTTTTATAAAACTATTGATATCTCCACATATGTTAATAGCTTCTACTTCTTTAGGAATAACTACTTCAACTTCTTCTGGTTTTATATTTTTCTTTTTCATTGCATTAACCTTTTTGTATTTTGTTTTACTTCTTCAACAAGATCCTGATCTTTCATCATTTCCTGCTTAAGTTTCTCATTCTCCTTAATTCTTTTCACCCTATCGGCAAGAATCTTCTTATATTTCTTATCCGATATTTTAATAAACCAAGGACAGTTCCTTGATGGAATCCTTTTACATGGATAATCGGTAAGACCATTTGGTCCAAACTGCTCACATCTGTTACATTTTTCTTCTCCTGTCATTACATCATATTTTAGGGAAACATTCTTCAAGTTCTCTATAAGAACATTCTACGACAACAGAATCTCCTTTAGGAAGAAATACTAAAATAGAATCGATAGAAAAAACACTATCTACTTTTCTTACAAGTTGGCCATGTTTGTAAGAAGACATGACCAACCTAATTCCATATGAATCTGAATAAGATCCTTTCCTACATGGAATTATGTTTTCAACGACATAATCAAAACCTCCGACATTAACTTCATCGCCGGCATTGATTTCCATTAGGGGAACCATCTTAGCCCTTCTATCTATGCTTATTTTCATTTTGCAACTTCGAATTTGATTTGCTCCTTTGGTTCATAATTCCATACCTCAAAATCATCAGCTACAAAATCATAAAATCCTTTCCCTTCCATACGAGACGAGATAGTAACCTGCGGAACCGGGCCGAAGAGGGATCGACGGAGGAGCTCGTTTGCCTGTTCTTCGTGACGATCATACACATGCATATCTTGTATAAAATGAGTGAAAACTGCGGGTCTTAACCCGGCGTCGTGAGCGAACATCATCATAAGTGCAGCGTACTGTGCTACGTTCCATAGACCGGCAACGATGGCGTCTTGGCTGCGCTGGTAAAGAGTCATATACAACTCATCTCCTTTAACAGATAAATTGATCTGGAACGCGCATTCTTGAAGAGGTTTAATATTATTAGTTAATGGATCGAACATTGAAGCTAATATCCTCCTAGAAGATCTATCATTTTTTAATGACCATAAAATAAAGTCTGTTTGATTACTAAACCCATATGCATCATATTGTTCATCATAATAATCACTTTCATTAAAATCATCACGATCTAACAATACAGGTCTATCTATCATACTACCATAACATCCATCTATAACTCTAGCAGGATTCAAATCAAATCTGTTTAAAAATCCGCAATCATCTAAATCAGATGGATTAATTATATCTATAAATCCTTCTGAAATTAATTCTTCTATCAAAGGATTTATAATATTAAAATTAGCACGTATTCCTGACTTATCTGATTTTAATACTCTTTTACACCCTTTATCTCTTAGATATATACCAAGATCTTTTTTTGAATAAAAACATCTATCATCGCATATAAACCACTTATCATTAGATAAACATTTATTTTCAGATGGAGTTAATAGCGTACAAGTATCTGATGAATAACAATTAGAAGCATAATAATCTTTATCTATATTTAGCATTCCAAGATATGATTTATCATATCTTAAGTTTTTCATTACCCATCTCAAAAAATTTTCACAACAATGAAAATCCTCTCCTACAAACACTTCTTTTTCCTTATAATAAGGAGTTGTTTTAAAATAATCAGTGTCATCATAGCATCTATGAAAAAGACCAGTCCATATACTTATCCATCTTCTATGGTATTCTCCAAAAAAATCTACAATATCTCTAGAATATGAATTACCAAGATATCCAATTCCTGCTACACTCCTTTTATATCTATCCTTTATTTCTCCTTTTTTTATAAGGTTCATCGTTGTAGTAGTCTTGTATCCAGTTTTTATAAATTGAATATATACGTCATTACTACTTCTTTTTTCTATTATATGAAAATCTCCATCATTATTACTGTGACCTATTTCAAAATCACCTTCAATTAAAGGTTCTATTAAATCACTTAAATCACTATACCTTTCCTTTATTACAGGTTTTACTTTAACAATATTATTAGAAGTTTTAAGGTAAGACCAAGGAATCCAAATATTGCCAACATCTTTTATATTTGTACTTCTCTTCTGATATATAGCTAAAATTTCTTTTATGGAGTTTTTAAGATTAGTAGGTCTAAGTGAACCAAGAGGAAATTCCCGACGAAGATCGTACTGGTTACATACTTGTAGGATACGCTTCACCTTGACGCCTGTCCCGTCACCGTAGACCGGACGCTTTACCTCTTCCCACGGCTGGCTCATTATAAGAGCCAAATTGTCTTGAAATATTTTATCTACTCTTGCCATATTCTTATTAGGTACTTATATACTATAGTATCACCATCTCAAGGTTATGCCAACAAACAAGAATCATTAAAAATTCTAAGAGGAATGGTTATAAAGACGATTAATTTCTTCTTGTTCTAAACACGGACCACCTACAACTTTCTCTGTTGCTTTTCTTTGTCTAACAAAATCTTCAGCTTCGGAAAAAGTTGTAGCATAAATATATCCACCATACTTTTCTCCATTTATATCAAATTCTGTCACAAACTTCTTTTGTTTTTCTTCTTTTGTTTTCATAACTGTAATTTTTAAAAGTGAATAATTTATTGATTTATAAAAAATAAAGCGGTGATAAACTAAGTTATCTTAACCAACCACCATCCAGTCATCAGCCAACATATCTGATTGCGAAGCTAACCATCCGTTTACGATATTATCGTTAGCATCTTTCATGCACAGATAAGCGCAAAATTTAATCATGTTGGTTTCAGTTACGTCATAATAATCGTTTACGTATTTTTTAAACGAATCCGGCAATGACTTTACTTTATTAACTATCATATCAGTAGACAACCAATCTTCCGGGCGCTGGAATACGAACATACCTTTACCATTCCATCCGGCACGTGCAATCAACGCACCTTTTTTTACTTCTTCTAAAGCTTCTCCAAATTTCATAACTATATTTTTTATAAATTAAACTCTGCAAAATCTATTTCAGATCCGGTTGACAAATTAATCATTGACTTTTCAAGCTCTTCCATTGGAACCGGTTTCACAATACCTCCATTACCAAGAGTCCTTTTATAGAAGTTTATCACCACCTGATCGCTGGTTTTTACCGTCTTAGGAATAGGTTGACGAAGATATAATCCATCAAGAGACTTTACTCTTGAAAGAGCCGTATATAGCTGTCCTGTTTCAAAAGAATTAGATACGTCCATCATAGCCGCATCCAATGTCAGGCCTTGGGCTTTATGGATCGTGATAGAATAACCTATTTTTATAGGATACTGAATAATAGCTCCTACTACTTCAGATTCTATCTTATATCCGTTTCTTACATATTTTACTTTCTCAAACGAACATGGTGTTATAACAACCTTAGTATGCTCATCATCTTTTGGTTTATCAAGGACTACTTCAATCTCCCCCTTTTTTATAGATAATACAGTACCAAGAGAGCCATTGAAGTATTCTCCTCCGTTTCTTGTTATCATAACTCTTGATCCTTCTTTCAAGAAAAGAGTTTTTTCAACCGGAGCATCTTTAGGATAATCGCCGTTTATAACAGCTTCTAATTTTCTTAAAGAGCCTGGTAACGATGATATTCTCATTTCGTTAATAGCCGTAGCTTTTGAGTTGGTAGTTACAATCTCAACATATCCTTGATTATTATCAGACTGAATACATCTGCTGTTTATTGTATCAAATACATCATCATCCATCTGCCCTTCACGCACCTTATTAAGGATGCTAATGAATTTCTCATCTTTCTGACGATATATTTTTTCAAAAGACACCATTTCCATACCAGAAGCCATAAGAGACTTCGAACTAAAGAAATAAGATGTATCGTATATTTCTCTAAAAAAATCCTCCTTAATTACTGGCGGAAGTTGAAATAAATCACCTACCATAATAAGTTTCACGCCGCCAAACGGGTCCTTGTCTCCTCTTGCATGACGAAGTATATCAGCTACGTTGTCAAGAAGATCAGGGCGAACCATAGAGATCTCGTCTATGATAAGATACTTTATATTCTGTAAAATCTTTTCCGAACCTCCGTTGAATTTATATTCGCAGTTATCCATAAACGCACCTTTTCGTATTTCAGGTATATACGGCTGCATTCCTATTCTAAAAAATGAATGAATGGTTTGACCACCTGCATTAACAGCATCAACACCTGTAGGAGCTACAACAACCGCATTTTTTAATGCCGGTATAATACGCTTAAGGAACGTTGTTTTTCCACTTCCTCCTTTACCGGTTATAAACAGCGGTTTTGGTGACTTACAAATAGACTTAATAGCCTTTCCTTGTGCGACATTACCTTCGGACATAACTGAACGAAGAACGCACTCCATGATTTTTTTGTCGTAACTTATAGCCATCTTTTTTCTGATTTTGTTCTACAAAACAAAAGTACGAAAACAAGATAAAACATAAAATATAAAATGAATTAATTAGAATTAAAAAAGAAATAATAAGTTGGATAAGTAGTTTTGAATCAGACAGTAATATGGTTTCGTATAGATATGGTTATGGCATAGTGGTGGCTAACGGGTGTTTCCGTCGGTGTTCTACGAGATTATCGTTTTTCGGCTCTGTCGGCGACCACTAAGAACAGACCCTCTCTCAAGTACCAAACATTACAATGATGAATACTGAGATGAAGGATAAAGATAGGTATCATTATAGAATGATAGTTCTTCAAATGGTATATCCTTGAATACAGATTCACCATCTAATTCTTTATCATTACCTACTGTTGTATTGTGATTAGGTAATGATTGGATAGATATATCCATATTCTCTATCTTTTCCTTAAACTGTTCTGCCCTAACATACGTATAGATGTCTTCGCTTACCGACCCCACCGCTTTAGCCATCTCGCCGGCGAACTCAGCATACATATCCCGTACCTCATTAAAACCTGACTTTTTGTCAGTAGCGGTATTGTTATAGGATTTCATTCTCCTACTTACCCTACCACAGACCCCGGCAACGGACGTCCCCACCTCAGCACAGCAGGCTTCCGCATCAGCCATGCCTGCCTTTACCGTGGCTACCTTCTCCTTACTCCACGCGCTAACCTTGTCGTATGATTGTTTAAGACTGTTTAAGAACATGTCCATTCTGCGCTTCTTGTCTTCTGCTATGATAGCGCGATAGTACTTTCTTATAATCTGGTTTTGTGTACTTCGCTCATATCCGTCCCAGAAGTCTTTGTGCGCTTCTTTAGCCATAGAAGAAGCCAATGACCTTGCTTCTTCTTCTTTTGTCTTTTTACGATCTATGCCAAGGATTTCGCCATCTTCGGAAACAACTTCTTCTGCGTTCAGGAAACGTAGGATATGAGTATTGTCTTTTAAGAAGAAATTGAAATCGTCTTTCTTATTCACTTTTTCTTTTTCTCCTTTCTCTATATCCTTCTCTCCAAAATACCATCTGTTTGTTGCTCCTTTTTTATACAAGGTCCAGGTATTTGCTATTTGCCAGAAAACTGCTCCGTGCCTATATACCGGAATCAGCTTACCTATTGGGTAGTTATGTTCGTTTGCTTCAATGTAAGCACGAGGATTATCTACGTATGTTATAAATTGTATGTTTTCGAACCTTTTTACGAGCTTGTCTTGTATCGCCACACTGACAATCTCTTTCGCTTTTGTTAGTCCTACATTCAAGTACAAGGCAATTGTTTTATTACTTATCGTCGAATCAATTAATCCATAATACGAGTGGCTTCCGTCTACGACCTCAGCCTGAGAGTTTGTCTCTCCACTGTTCAGTACAGATTCATTGTTTCTGACTAAATTAACAAACATCACCTCTCTTATCCTGTCAAGGACTTTTTCATGGTTTGTTATTTCATTTTTCTTTATCTTAATTAAAATCCTATTCTTTGGAATATTTACTTTCCCGCACCCAAGAGTAAGTTGTACGCCATTAACACGATACCTTCTTGCAACGAACGTACTATCCGTCATACGGAACAGTTCGTCAAACATCGGATGTCCTGTCATGTTCTTGAATTTCGAATACCCGATTCCAAGTTTATGAAGAAGATCTTTCTGGTTTTTGAATCTTATTCTCGAATCCCGGCGGGAGATTTTTATCATACAGTATAAAGCATACAATTCCATGAACAGCGGATCATCTGACCACTGTTCTAAAAGTCTGAGACTTATGTTAATATTTCTACCTAATTGTAGCTTCATAATCTGTAACAAAAAAAATCGGATGGATTTTTGGGGATATCCATCCGATTTGTGTCTTTTTGCGGATAATCTCCAAAACCCCGTTACAGATGATGAAGAACAAGAATCAACAAAAAACAAGACACTTAATATTTTATATTCTTGTTTTTTATTTTATCTTATTTCTACATCTGTAACGTGCTACAAATGTAGAAACAAAATTCAAGAATCAAACAACAAGAACTTATTTTTTAATGTCACAGTGCAAATATCGGGACAAACCCTGAATCTATTGTCATAAAATACGTTAATTTTAAATTTATAAATCCTTAATCCTTATCTTTGTATCAAAACGATAATCTCATGAAAGAAAGTGATAATAAAGATGTTAGTAATAGGGCTTATAGGCTTTTAGTACCTTATTCCAATACGGTAGATATGGCTAAGAAGATACTTCTGTTTTATAACGGATACCTAATGGCTTCCGGCAATGAGAAGAATGTCATAGATGCGAGGCACTTAAATCTTCTTGCCTATTATTTTGTGTTTGGATATTCGTATGAGACGAAGAAGAAGTTTTCTCATTGTTTCAGTACCGATCTTCAATATGTATCGGTTTTGGATACGGAGATGAAGAAGCGTGGTATTTTGATTGACCGTGAAGGGAATTACAGGACAAGGTGTTTGTGCCCGGATATAGAGAACATGCGCCGTCTTTTTGTATTGGAGGGTTCAAGAGATCAATGTGCGTTGGTTTCTTTATTTTATAGAAAGAAAACTTTTGAATCCGATGCCGAAGAATGATTTCCCTATATCATTTGAGTCACATATTATAGATGATGTGATGGATAAGACCGGGGGCGTTTACGACCGAAACCAAATACGTGACGTTTTCAGAGCCAGTATTTCTTATGCCAATAACTTATGTACGTACACAGATAACGTGTCTGTATCGTTCCCGTATGTGGGTGATATGGTTTGTAACCTTCATGAGATGGAGAGGCGCAAACACAATCTTGAGCGTCTTAAATCCAAGGTAGAAAAATTATCTAAGTATCAGGAAAAAGAACTTCAGTGCCTTGGTATTAAGATAAGGATGATAAAGGATGCTTATGACTCAGGTGAGATAAAAGGTGGGGATATGTTGATAAAACACAACAAATTATCTATCTTTAAATCTCGTAAGGGTCATAGTTTTAGTGAAATACAAAATATTCAAGAACAGGAATTTAACAGATAAGTCATGAAAAAAATTTTGCAAGCGGAAGTTATATACGATGCTTTTATGGATACGATATTAAAAAAACTTCCAAGAAAAAAAGAAGATTATCCTGATTGGTACAAGGAACGTCTTGAAAAGTGTGAGGGATGTAAATTCAATACCAAGAACGTCCCTAACTCTATGCTTCCTCTTTCTTTGTACGTAAGCAAGAAAATAGGTAAAAATCGTTGTTCGGTATGTACGTGCTTCATCAAGCAGAAGGCCTGGAGCAAGACAGAGGAGTGTGCACTTGGGGAGGGGCTTCCCCGTCCTTCGTGGATGGACCGTCAGTATTCTATTGATTTTTATGATGAGAAGTCAAGATGGAACAGATTAGAGCTTATTACAATGGATTCTGATGAATTTAATGTTATTTCTACAGATGACAAGCAATACAATATAGACCTCTCTAAAGACGGTAAATCATTTGAAATCATTTTCGAACCGGTAGAAAAAGGGAACAGTATAAGGTTTTCATTTGTTCTTGAGTCGAAGCATGATATGAAGATAACAGCATCAGAGACATCTTGTGGTTGTACGTCATCTAATTTGAATATTATAGACTCCCGTCACTTTAAGTTCAATATAGAGATACATACAGCAGGATTTGGAATAGGAAGATTCGTAAAGCACATGACTGTTCACTATCAAAAAGATGGGTCTCAAAAAGAGGAAAAAATTCCGTTTAATTTTGAAGGTACTATAATTCAAAAAAGTTAAGTTATGGGTGGATGTGGTAAAGCAAGGCATTTACAATGCGAGGATAAAAGGAAGTCCTTATTTTCTATGTTGCAGGCATCTTGTGACGATCTCCCCGATTATTCTGCCGGAGACATTCTCTATGCCGTACTTAGATCTTTTGCAAAGAAAAGAGGATTGTCTGTTTCTTTTTTAAGGACGTTGACAGACAGCGAGCTTTTTGAAGTGGCTGATTATAATTTATCAATAGAGTTGATGGACGTTATTATTCATGATAAAAAGGTTCTTGACAATGAAGAAGATTGATTTTGATTCAGATATAAAGCATCTTATTTCTTATTACAACCATCTACTGTCTGCGCAAGACAAGGTGGGAGAGGAGATGGAAGAGATAACTAAGGATATTATTAGGAAGAAGGATGAGGAAGACAACATAGAATTGGAAGACTTTATTGATTTAGAAGAAAAGTCGTTTATGACCAACTTGTATCAACAAGAGATAATGAAAGTATCTTCTTCTGTCAAGACCGTCTACAGGTTGTCTATTAACGCCGGTCATGATCTTAACATAGATGATGACAGTAAGAAGGTTCTTGACAGGATAGTAAACGACGGAGAATCGGATTTTATTATGTACGTTGATAATAATACTGATTCTGTTATGTTCAAGGAAGAATTTGTTGAGGAAGGAATAAAAAACATGTGTAAGTATCGTGTTGATCCATCTTCTCTTGAAGACAGGTTTAATATGCTTAAGTCTCAGTATGAGGCTTTTTTAAAAATTGTTAATAATGAAGGTAAGAAAGCCGACTAACGATGATGTCTCTTACGTAGATCGGAAACTTCTTGTGCTAAGGGATCAGATAGATAAGGCTGAACGTTATCTATCTGAAAACCCTTGGGATAAAATAGAAGATTCCGATAAGAGGGAGAAAGAATTTAGGTTTCAAAAGAGCTTGTCTGATAGCTTAATGCAATGGACTGAATCTTATATTAAGATGTGTGGGATAATGGATGTCTATAATCAGCTTGAGGCTGCCAAAAACAAGAAAAGCCTAAAAGGAGGGCAAACAGTATCAGGTATTCAGTCTTTTGTTAAGAATGAGGCTAAGAGCAAGCTCGATAAGTAGTTTTGTCATGAATTTTGATAGTAAAGAACTTTATATAAATATGGGTAACGATATTCCGTTATGGAATGACCTTTATTCTTATGAAGAGCAAGACGATGATGTCAAGCAATTCTGGGAGAATGAGGCTATGAAACTCCTTAACGGTGTTACCATAAATGGTGTATTTATCCATCCTTGGCTATATTGGCATATCAATTTCTGGAAGATGATGATTGACGTAGGAGATGATCGTATTCCTGGAAATTCTCAGCTTCGTGATAATGAATGGATGTTTGCCGAATTTCTAAAGCAGGCTGAAGAAGAGAATAAAGGAATATTCATGTTCGGGTGCCGTCGTTTTGGTAAAGCTCTTCTTGACTCTGAGATACTTTATCTTGAGGATCGGGAAAAGATGATAGGAAATATCGTTGTAGGGGATAAGATATATGACGATAAAGGGAATTTAGTAGAAGTCGTAGGTGTCTATCCTCAAGGAAAAGTAACTACCTACAGAGTCGTATTTGAAGACGGTCGTAATGTTATTTGCTGCGGTAATCATCAATGGCGTGTCAATCATGGAGGAAAATGGCATGTTAGGAGTCTTAGAGCCATAGCCGGATTGGATTATAAGAGTATGTCTATTCCAGTAGGTGAGGCCCTGAACTACCCTACGGCAAAGCTGCCGGTTCCGCCGTCGGCCTACGCCTCGATGCTGGCGGCTTATCTCGGTGGTTATGGTGGGGATATGTTTTTCGATAAATACGTTTGTAAGAAGTTTTTAAGATCGTCCATAGATCAAAAGAAAGATTTTATAGAAAACTTCATTCGTTTTTTCAGAAACGTAGTAACCGGAGAAGAAGAACTTATGTTGTCTCATATTGACATGGATGTCATAAATTTTGTACAACGTATGTTTTGGTCTTCAGGCTGGTATGCTAAATTGGAGGGGAACAAACTTATACTATCAAGGAATCGTAAGGAATTAAAAATAAGATCCATATCGATATACGGAAAGGAGCATGCCACTTGTATAACCGTTGATAATGATTCTCATTTATTTTTGACCACCAATTACATCGTTACTCATAATACGGCCATAATGAGCTCGTTTTTGGCTCGTAATGCTACAATGACGTACAATTTGACGCATAATGTTATTGGGTCAAGTAAAGAGGACCTTATGAGTCTTGGTGAGTATCTTGAGTTTGGTCTTGATAATATACATCCTTATCTAAGAATAAATAGAACAGGTAATGATTGGTTTAAAGAGGTTATTATGGGTACTAAGACGGTGAACAATATTCGTGACGTTCACGCTCGTATTCGTATTACCAATATTGATAGCGGTAAAGCCGGTGCCTCTCTTAAGACCGCATCTGGAACACCATATACATCTATTTATGATGAGGTAGGTAAATTTCCATTTTTAGCAGCATACCTACAAGGTCGTCCTGCCCATATGATGCACGGTAGAATGAGGGGGATGATGATATGCTCCGGTACGGGCGGCAATGTTGAAAAGTCTCAAGATGCTCAAAAAGTGATGAATAACCCTGCTGAATACGGGTTTATTGTCATGAATTATGATCTGCTTAATAAACGTTGTTTAAAACCAACTTGGCGTATTAGTCAATCCGGTTGTTTTGTTCCAGCTCAGATGTCTCATGCTTATGATAAGGAAACAACAACCTTAGATAAGTACCTTGGAATAGAGAAAGCTACAGGTCTTAAGAAAATAGATATTCAGGTATCAAAATTTGATGATAATACTAAGAAGATAAAATCTCGTCTTGATGAACTTGTCAAAAAGGATAGAGCTTTATACGTCCAGGAACGAATGGCATTTCCTTTGTCTATAGATGATTGTTTCCTTAATACGAATGTAAATAGGTTTCCTGTAGAAGATGCTTTGAAGCACAAAAGCCGTCTTCTTGAAGAAGGAAGACCAGGGAAAACAGTAGACATATATCAGACTGATGGAATGAAAATGGGCTATCATTTTAGTGATAAACAGCTTGCTGATTATCCGTTTCAAGGTGGTAACATAGATTCTCCTGTTGTTATATATGAGGATCCACCAGAAGAAGGAGGTGTTTTTGATTACACTTATGTCTCATCTCTCGACCCCTATAAATCAGACAAGGCTGATACTGATTCTGTTGGTTCGTTTTATGTACTTAAAAGATATGTAAAAATCAATGATCCATTTGCTTATTGTATAGTAGCATCATACGCATCACGTCCTCCATCTTCTGATGATTTTTGTAGGAATTGTGAAATACTTCAAGAAGCGTATGGGGCCAAGTGTCTTATGGAGAATGCCGACCGAATGTATGAATTTTATCTTACGAGACGAAATAAGCAGCTTATGTTGCTGGAAGATGGCGAACGTCTTGCCGGTAAGATTATCCGTGCCGGCGCCCGTCAGAACAACAAGCTCGGTTTGGCTCCTACGGTTCCCAATCAGCGCATGCTTTTCAATACCGTTATTCAATATTGCTGGGAGGATGTTGTTGTTGGGTATGATGATGATGGTAATGAAATAACACAGAAAGGTATTTACCGTATCCCTGATATAGAACTTCTTGATGAGATCATAGCCTTCGGCCCTGGGGCCAACACCGACCGTATCATAGCCTTCGGCCATGCTCTTCTTCTGGCTAAGTATTATGATGATATGGGTTACATGCCTGAAAGTACGACTCAGAAGGAGAATCAAAAGAAGAGAGAGCGCAAGAAGATAGAACAGGTCAAAGGATTTACGGTAAGAAGACATAACCCTTACAAAATGAGATAGGTAGAACAATTTACCTATCTTTGTGAAAAAACATATAGCTCATGGAGTATTTTAACAGAGATCAGGCTTTTCCGGCCAGAGGAGTATTTTCAGGGTTGCCGGTGCAGGCTATACCTACCAAGAGAAAAACCAAGGAGTGGTTTAAAGCCACTATGGATTCTCTTGAATTGATTGGTTTGAAGCAGCTTGATGAGAACCAAAAGTTCAAAGATTTTTACAGGATGATGGAAGGGAAGCTGTCATTTATGGAGCTGAAAGATGTAATTCCTTATCTTAAGGATGTTCAGTCTATAAGGGACAACGTAAACATTCCATCATTCTTACGTCATTATGATATAATAGGTACGATCGTAAACGCTTTTGTAGGATGGTTGGGCAACCTTTCTGACAAATATAATGTAGTTGGATTGGATGAATCTGAAGTGAATCAGTATTCTGCCACGAAGGAAAATCTTCTTTATAATTACATTAGAGAGGAATTGGACAGAAGGGTTAGGCAAGAGTTATTAAATAGGGGATTGGATCCGGATTATAATAATTTTGCCAGCGAAGAAGAAAAGCAGGCTTATGCTCAGCAGATACAAGAGGTGAAAGCATCTATGACCCCTCCTGAGATAGAGAACTTCATGAATACAAAATGGAAGACTGCCGAGGTTATATGGGGTTCTCATACGCTTGAGGCGGACAGGGGGCGTTTTTACATGGATGAGATAGACACTGAGAATTTCATCGACTATCTTCTTACCGGTCGTTGCTTTAGAAATTATCATGTAGGATACGACTATTATAAGCCGGAAAGATGGTCTCCGTTGAATACGTTTTATTCTAAGACATTAGATAGCAAGTATCCTCAATATGGGGATTATATTGGTCGTGTTCATTATTATACTGCCAATGATATTATAGTAAGGTGGGGGCATCTTCTTACGGCAAAAGACAAGCAAAAGCTTATAGGAGGTGCTGATAATTTCAATGGCACTTATCATAATGGTGATAATGGAAGCTATGTAAGTTTATCCAAATCGGCGAGTGTAGGGATGTTATATCAGAATAAGGTAATACCTTGGAAAGGATATAATGATTATGCTTCTATAAAAGCTTATGAGGATTATTACGGTATTCCAGCCGGCACATATACCGGATACGATAGTAATGGTAACGAATATCACAGAACCAGATTCATGCCAAATTTAGAGCATGGTAATTATTATAACCGTGCCCAGAGTTTGAGCGACGAGCATGTTCGTAGTGATTTGTATCAGGTAACTGAATCATATTGGGTATCCCCGGCTCAGGTATATGTAATTACCTACCAAACTGAAACCGGATTAGTAACTACTGAAATGGTAACCGACGAGCTTCTTCAAGACTTTTTACAGGAAAATGGTATTAAGAAAATTACCAGGACCATGAGTAAGGGAATGGAGAACCCGGAGATTAATACCTATTTCGTAGATTACGTTCCACAGGTAAGGTACGGGGTTAAAATCAGTGGCGGGGCTCTCGCTCAGGACAACCTGTATCTGGACGGAGAACCTATCGATCACCAGATAAAAGGAGATAGCAATATCTATGACTTTGTTCTACCTGTTGCCGGATATATCGGTACTTCTATGGCTAACAGGATTCAGCCATATCAAATATTCTATAATTTCTCCATAAACCAGATCAACAATATTCTTGAAAAGGAGATCGGTAAATTCTTCTTAGGGGATATTAATTTGGTTCCAAGTGAATATAAGGATTTGGGTGAAGATGTGGCTGATATATGGGCAAACCTTCTTGATGTAGCTAAGTCTGTAGGTGCTCTTACATTAGATACCTCATCTCAAAACACGAAAGGTGGTGTTCCTTTCAACCAGTTTGCTGTCTATGATTTGTCCCAGACAGAGCAGCTTAAAACAAGAATGGAGCTTGCTGAATGGTCGAGGATGAAGTGCTTTGAAATGGTTGGTATCACGCCTCAAGTAATTAACGGTCCCAACAGGTATGAGACCGCCACCGGGGTCCAGCAGGGCGTTACGGCATCTATGTTACAAACACAGATATACTTTGATAACTTCGGTTACTTCAAGAAACGCGCTCTCGATCTTCATCTGGCTGTTGCTCAACAATGTCAGGAAGAAGGAAAGGATATTTCTGTAATGTACACAAAAAGTGATCTTACCAGAGCGTTTTTATCTATAGGAACCGACGGTCTTAGCCTAAGGCATCTTGGTGTTCAGGCTTTATCCAACTCAAAGAAGAGGGATGAACTTGAAAAGTTCAAGACCTTTATGTTGCAGTTAAATACAGCCGGAGGCGATATTTACGATCTTGCATCTATCTTCACATCAGATTCTATGGTGGAACTTATACAGAATGCAAGGAATACTCGCGCATACAACGAGCGTCAGATGCAGCAGCAACAACAGAATCAGATGCAGCTTAACCAGCAACAGATACAAGCTGAAGCTACTGAGAAGGATAAGCAACGTCAGCATGAACTTGCTTTGGAAGACAAGAAAGGTCAATACAGGATACTTCAAGAGAAGATCCAGGCGGCAGGCAGGGCGGCAGACGCCAAGAGCGACGCCACTTCCCTCAACTTCCTGGCCTCTGTTTCAGATCAGACCGTAAGGCAAGCTGATATAGAAAGCAAGGAAAGGATAGAGGATAAGAAAATTGAAAACGATTCCAAACTTCATGATGATGAAATGAGAATGAAAATGGAAGAGTTAAAATTAAAATCTAAAGAGCTTGCTCAACGAGCGAGGGAAGATGCCACCAAAAGGTATGTAGCCGGAATCAATAAGAATTAAGGATTAAACATCCCCAAATTTCATTAGAAAATCTCTAATAAAATTTGGGGATGTTTAATTTTTAGTGAAGATTAAACACTTATAAGTTTTTTGTCTGAAATATAGGTATTTAAATATTTTTGCAGTATGGGAAAATTAGAAAAAAATGGAATAGTAGAATTGGACGATATTTTTAGTATCGGTCCGATTGATGATGTTTATAATAGGGAAGAAGATATTCTGCCTATTAATGGTAATGAACCGGCTAAAAAAGATGAGAAGCCTGTAGAAGAAGGTTCTCAAATTAAAGAAGAGCCGGTTGTCGATCCTACTCCTGATCCTAAAGAGGATAAAAAAGGAGAAGAGAATGTGGTTGACGTTAAACAGGATCCGGTAGAGACCCCGGTTGTCAATTACAGAAAAGTATTGGATGCCCTTTCTTCAAGAGGGATCATTCCCGATTTGAAAGATGTGGTATTTAGCGGTGAAAACGGCGAAGAGATTACTATTAATGATCTTGATTTTAGTAAAGAAGATTCGTTGTGCGACATACTATCTACAGTCCTTGAAAGCCAGAAAGAGGATATTGTTAAGGATAAGATAGATGTTACTTCTGTTTCTGATATTACTAAGAAGCTTATTCAGGCTGATAAGGCCGGAGCTAATATCGTTGATATTCTTAAGCAATATGATACGAATGTCGCTCCGATAGAAAAGCTTGACATTGAAAACAAAGCAGATCAGATAAAGATCGTTCGCCATTATGTTGATCTTCTTGGGTTGCCCAAAGATGAAGCTGATGAGTTTTTCAAAGGCATTATCAATAAAGGAGAAGAGTATGTTGAAGCAAAGGCTATAAAGTATAAGGCTGAGCTTGATAAGAGAATGGATGATATTATCCAGCAACGTACTAAAGAGGCTGCCGACAAGAAGGCGAAGGATGCAGAAGATTTTAGAAGGTATAAGAAAGACCTTAAGTCTTCTATCCAGGCAAAGTATCAGCTAAATGACACTATGGTATCTAAAGCTCTTGATTTTGCTCTAAAACCTTCTGAATCGAATCCCGGAATTACCAAAGCATTTAATAGGGTAAGGGAGATGATGATGAATCCAGAAGAAGCGCCAGATTTGATTATGTTTCTTATGAACCCAGGAGAGTTTATAAAACAGAAGTCGAATCAAGCTGTAGTTGATGAGAAGAAGAAAATTTATAAGCTCATCAGCCACACAAATAAAGACAAGAGGGTAGCTCCGGTAGATGATAAAGGTGATCAAGTTCAAGGTGTGAAGTTCGATGAAATCAGTATAGATTAAAAATTAAAACATTTTTTCGTTCATGGCTAATGTACTTTTAACAAAAAATTTCCCGGCCACCATGAATGGTGACACGGTGATTGGATATACCGACGCTAAAGTCGTTAAGCAAAGTATCGTAGAACACGATCTTAGCTCTTTAGAAGATTGGTACTACGAAGATCCGGATAAGAACCATCTGGGTATGCTTGAGTTGTTTTCTAATATTACAAACTATCCTCTGCCTATGTATATGGGTATGATCAAACAGGATGCTACTATTACCGTAAATGGTATCAATGGTTCATTCCGTTATGATCTTCCGGTATCAGAAACGTATGAGGTGGTTACAGTAGAAGACACGTCTTTGAAATATGCAAAACCTGGTATTGATGAAAGCTTCTTCGAAATTGTGTTGAATGCACAATTCAAACAAGGAGATGTTATTACTTACGATGTGATTAACGGTTGCCAGGCTCTTATCTCTACAGAGCGCCCTCCGAAACAAGAAGGTGAAAACTGGAGATATTGGTGTAAGCTGTGGGGTCGTTCTCGTGCTAAATACTTCCCGAAAGACATGCTTCGTGCCGGTATTAAATACTGGAAGGTAACAAACGTTCTTGGTGAGTTCTCTACTCAGTTCTCTGGTGTAGGAGGTGCTTCTAAGGCTGGTTCTATGACTTGTGAATTTACGCTTGGTGGACACCGTGGTGTTGAAGGTGAAACGACTATGTACGCTGGTATTAAGTCTTTGGCTTATGCAGACGAACGTACACAGAATTTCATCGACAAGGCTTACCAGAAAGTTCGTCAGCTTTCTGAAATCAGAGGAGGTGATGCAAGTTATGCTATCATCGGTTCTCGTCTTGGTGATGGAAGCATTGATATGCGTACAGCTCGTGTAGCCAATACAGTATCTTTGTTTTGTTTGGCTGAGTTGGCTAAGATGGAAGCATACGAACTTATGTTCATGCGTGGAGGTAGAGTCAAGGGTCATAATGGTGTTTTGATGAAAAACGAAGGTTTGTACCATCAACTTCGCCGTGGTTTCGTTATCTCATATGCACGTCCGGGCGGTATCAAGCGCGAACACTTCCTGGCTGCTGCTGACTATATTTTCCGTGGTCGTAGCGATATGCCGATTGAAAATCGTGTAATGAAATTCAAGGTAGGTGCTATGGCTTACAAGAACATCGTTGAAATCTTCCGTGATGAGTTCTTCTCTCAATTGGGTGCCTTGGCTCCGCTTATGGGTACAGAACGTATTATCAATAATCCGGTAACAGGATCAAACGATGCTCTTGAATTAGGAACTGTAAAGATCAAGGGTGTTACTATTCCGGGTATTGGTAAGGTTATTGTAGAACACGAACCTTCTTTGGATTACGTTGATATGGTAGATAGAAGCCAGTTGGTAGACGGTATGACTCCTATCACATCATATTCATGTATTATGGAAGACTTGACCGCTCCTGAATATTCCAATGCATTCGCCGGCATCCCTGCTTCAGCCGAAGCTCGTATTGGTAATATCAACAGCAACGTATTCTACGTTAAGCCTGATATCGGTTCTATGTGGTGGGGTTACGAACAAGGTAGATGGTCATCCAGAGTATCGGCTCAAGAAATTGTATCCAGCCATCCTCGTATGTCAGAACAATTCTGGTGCCATTCTGTATCGGCTTGTTGGGTAAAAGATACCAGCCGGTTCGTAACAATTGAATTGTTACCAAGCTCTTTGTAATCATAACTTTTAATATTAACTTGCGGTCGGCTTTAAAACCGGCCGCAAATTTTGTTTCTAACATAGTCTTTTCATATATGAAAAGACGTAGGGTATATAAAAAAATGGGAAAAAAGATTTTTGAAGAAAGCCATGAGTCTAAGAAACTGCTGGCTACCGTAGGAGGAATGAAGATATATTCCGACTCTATTTATGTTATAACAGGTAAGATGGATGAAGAAGCTCCTTCCGGATATCAGGAAAGAGGTATTTCCAAGACTCCTTTCCCTGGGAACAAGACAGTATCTTGTTGTGGATGGGATAAGGATCTTAGGGTGTATGATACCGGTTTCTTCATCAATTCAGCATGTTATAAAGGTTACTCACTTGAAGACAAGAAGAATGAAATGGATATGCGTATTAAGAATATTCGGTATCCGTTTGAAGAAACTGTCAATGAGGACCTGGACCAAAAGAACTTCGATTTCTGGGATTCTTACAGAATTGACTTATATGATGGTCGTTTGTTCTACACTAATGACGTTCGTGATTTATTTGAGCTGTATATAGCTATTTTATCCAAGTCTCTTACTCCTAAAGAGGAAGACGGTAATCCGATGTACGTTGAATCTTATTATTGTGTAGAAGACAAGACTACGGCCGTAGATATCAGGAAACAACGTCAGATTGACAAGGCTGATATTTTATACGAGTTCATGAACAAACTGAAAGGATCCGAGGCTGAAAGGAAAAGCATCTACGATCTGCTTTTGTATCTTGACATCATATATAGCGTAGAGCTTGATCAGAGCATGGTTCAATACATATTCACTAATTGGATTGATGCTAAGAATACGAACGTTGACATGTATAAAGAAGCAAGCTCAAGGTTCTTGTCTGATGATGAATCTTCTGAGGGAATGCAGGTGATCAAATTCCATCGTATGATTAGGGAAATGATCGAGGGACTGGCTGTCACCGTCAACACCGACGGACTGTATCTGAATGGCGAGCTCCTGGGCGCCGACGCTATCTCTGCGTCTATGGCTCTTGCTTCCAATAAGTCGATGTTAGAAACCAAGTCACGTGTTCTGGAAGCGTATAATGCTTTAAAGAACAAGCATAAAAAAATAGAAGGAGCTAAGTCTGACAAGAAGAAAAAGGAAGACGAAAAAGGTTTTGATATTGATCAATACGCTGATAAAAAAGAATAATTTATGAAGATTGTTGATTGTTATCTTCGGGCCTTACAGAAGGCTGAAGAAAACATGACCAACGGTGGTATAAAACTTGACAAGGCACGTTTTGTTCAGCTTTTTAATGACGAACAAAACCGCCTTGTTCGTTATATCCTTGATAAGAAAAACGAAGAGGATATACGTTATATCCAAAAGTTAGTTGTGTATTCAAAAGAACTTGACGAGAAAGGAGATAAAGATAATCCGGAAAGCACTTTGTTTTCATTGCCTTCTGATTTCTTTTCTTTTTCAAACATATCAGGCGTATTTACCAAAGGTGAATGCACGGTCACTGATTTTACCATGTGGGAGGCTAAGAACGAAAACCCGCATGAGCTTCTTGCCGACTTTTTTAACAAACCTGATTTTGATTTTAGGGAAACGTTCTACACTATAGGCGAAGATTCGGTAAGGGTGTACAAGTCTGGTTTTGAAGTAGACACCGTTTACCTTACGTATTACCGCTATCCTAAGGAAGTTGACATCGAAGGATATGTTAAATCCGATGGTTCTAATTCAACCGATATAGATCCTGAATTAGATGATAAATTAATTGGTATTATCCTTAACATGATTGAAAAGCAATTTGCTTTGAATGAAAGCGAATATGGACGTTATCAAATAGACTCAAACAACGTCCAATCTCCTTTATAGCAGAATAAAGACGTGTCCTAAATTAAAGACTATCAAAAAGCATTAAGAATTAATTAATTCCTAATGCTTTTTGTTGCTTATATGACTATCGCTATTTTTGAGACAGATAACAGAATATTAATTTTTAAAATATTATAAGGCTATGGCTATCCATAAACCGTATGACAGACACATTATCTGTCCTCCGCACGCTAAGTTGGCGGACGTAGATTCTTTGTTGCTTCAAGAAGGTCAGATCGCTATCTATGATTTGGATGGTGAGCAGACTAAAGATGGTTTGAAAGCGTTGAAAGACTTGAAAGGATATCGTAAGGACGAACAACGTTTCCAGATCAGAATCGGACGTAATGAGATGGTGAACGACCGTGTATCTGATGATAAATCATTCTCTACACCTACGTTTGCTATTGATGAAATTATAGAAGTGTATGCTTCTGCTCCGAAGAGCAAAGAAATTAAAGTAGATGAAGTTATTTTCGGTTACAACGGAATTGACGACAATACCGCTATTACAGCAAGAAAAGGCGATCGTATCCCTATTCATATTAAGCTGACAGGACGTTTGTTCGAGCTTCGTGGTTATCCGATGGGTGAGGTGAATATCGATGATTACATCATTTTCGAAAACTGTCCTGGTCGTGAGGATATGTGTTCAGAATGTGATCCTTGCGAAGATGTTGATATTTTGGCTGCTATCTTGAAAACAATCGAACGTATCAAGAATCAGCCGATTGCAGGTGGTGGAAAGGTAGGTGATTTTGTAGAAATCCATCCTATCCATTCTTGTGACGAGTTGGAAAAAACTCCGGTGGAAACCGACATGAATTTCTATTGTATGGAAATGTGTGATACCGGTGATGCTTATGCCCTGGCTCAGCTTAAGGCTGCTTATCCTGGTTTGGATATTAAGAGAGTTGGACGTCATCTTTCTACTTCCAAATATCAGGTGATGAAAGAAGGTGGTAAGCCTGCTGATTATACTCAAAAGCTGTCTTCTATAATGAAAGGCTGCGAAGAGTGTCCTGAAGGATATACTAAGGTAGACGGCGGTTTGATTTATGCCGTAACGTTAGAGGATGATGGCGTTGATCAGTCTACTGTAGTAGAAAGCATTAAAAATGCCGTTAGTAGCACTGCCGAGAAAACAGCAGCCCAAGATGGCGGCGTAGGTATGTACACTGTGGCCGTAAGCAAGAAACTGACGAAGGCTGATATCGATGCATTTGTAGAAACCAATCCGACTGCCACAGTAACGTTCGTTGCTAAAACAGCAGATATGTGTAGCAATCCTACTGTTACTACCGTTAGCTGGGAAGCATGTGGTTCTTGTAAGATTTCGAAAGAAGCTTATGAAATCACGTTGCCGGATGATGAATGTGGTAACAGTGCTAAAGAAGAATTACAGGCAGCATTCCCGTATCTGACAATCGAAGATTACGGTACACCTGGTGGATGTCAACACAAATTCAAAACAACGGTCGTTACTAACATGGTTTGCGACGAATGCGATAAAATTTTCAAAGACTTCTTCGTATCTAAAGCTCCCGAATCTTATCGTGGACGTAACTGGAAACGTTTGGGTGCCGTAGCAGGAGATCAGTCCATTATCGCCGATCCGCTTCCTAAGAACTGCAAATGCGGTATCTTGTTCCGTGGTATTGACTACATGATTTCTCCGTCTGACTGTTTGATTGACCGTCTGACATTCCAAGAAGGATCTGTTCGTATTGCTGTAAATGGTGGTTATCCGGATGAACAGCGCGAGGCTGTCAGCACGTACTTCAACCCGATCCATACAGAATATAAACAGCACTGGGCTCCGCGTACTCACCTTGGCGCTGAATTGCTGGATAAAGAACGCGAACAACGTATGTTCTTCGACTTCCGTAAGACTCACCAAGAACTTATGGAACGGATGTTTACCAACGAAGAAACCCGCTTAGACCTGTTGGCTCCGTATGCTGATTATTCAGTAACGTTGAAGCCGGCGCGTTATTCTAACGGCTTCGGTAGGGTAATTGATGATCATATTACAGTACACTTCCATGTACCGTACGGTGCTCACGAAGGTATTCAAGACCTTATGGACTTGTTGGCTGCTTCGGCAAATATCAAGCCCTGCAAAATTTGATTTTCCTTTTTTCTATATATCCCAAGGGGGAGGAGGCTGGTCCTCCACCCCCTTTTTTGTAATAAAATAATTTGAAATAGATCAATTTCATATGAATGGCGTGGATTTTTTATCCGGTGCCTTTGGTAGGGGCATCGATAAAATAACTAACATAGTTGGAAAATGGGGTTCCTCCCAACCGGTAGATGACAGCAAATCCGGTATAAAAATAGGGGACAAAATCTACCAAGTGGTTGTGTCCTTAAATGGCTGTTATTGGTATCTTGACGAAGAAGGCAAGAAGCATCCTGTTTCTGGTATTCCGGCCACAACCGAATGGGAGTGGATTAACATAGCTGAGAAAGTTATCAAAGATTTCAAAACATGTTACCGTACACCTGGTGGAAAGGTTGAAGTATGGAGTTGGTATCTTCTTAATGATCAGATGGATGTTCTTAAAGAAACCCATAGAATTACCGACAGTACCGACATGGATAATCCGGTAGGTAAGGTTCTTACTAAAATACCGGACGAATGGGTTATGATCGACTGCGATCTTCCTGATATGACAGAACGTGACATTACGTTCGTCAACAGATGTTATAAAACTCCTGATGGTAAGGTTGAAATAGAAGGATTAGAAGCCATAGATGACAAGATAAACATCAGGGAATCTATTTATACCGTTATTCAGTCAACTGACGATAATTTCCCTGCCGGGCATGTTTTTAAGCTAATTCCAGAGAATTGGGTTCGAATGGTTTGTGACTTTCCTGACATGACAGAACGAGATGTAACTTATGTTCTTGAATGTTACACTACTAAAAAAGGAAAAGTGCAAGTAGAAGGTTTGGTAGCCATAGACAACATCCTTGGAGCCAGGGAAGAGGTTTATACCGTTCTTCAGTCAACCGATCCTGATATTAAGGTAGGAACCGTGATGGATTCCATTCCCGAAGATTGGGTGAGGATGGTCTGCGATTTTCCTGACATGACGGACAGGGAAATTGTTGAAGTGGACGAATGTTATAAGACTGATGGTGGCAAGGTCAATATAAAAGGCTATCAAGCTATTGATGCCGTTCTTGGTGTAAGGGGACAGTATTATTATATTGTTAAGACAACGGACGCCGCCTATCCTCAGTGGACGAGAATAGATAAGATACCTAACGAATGGACGAAAACCGAATGCGACTTCCCCGATCTTACGGAAAGACATATTATGTCTGTAGATGAATGCTATACAACTCCTGGTGGTAAAATACATCTTGGAGGATATAGGTCGGTAGATAGCATAATAGGAGTCCGGGACGAGTATCTTATTGTTATGGAAACAACCGATCCTGATATACAAAGAGGTGCCACATTCAACAAAATACAAGAAGGATGGCAGCGTGTTGTTTGTGATTTCCCTGATGCTACTACATCCGACACAGAAATAGTAGAAAACTGTTATAAGACGGAAAAGGGCAAGGTACAGATCCGGACATACATAACAATGGACGGATATGGAAATACAAGGGAATTGAGACATATGGTTCTTAAAACAACCGATCCTGATTACAATATCGGATCCAATATCGATCAGATACCGGTAGGATGGTTGAGTATCGAGTGTGATTTTGCGTCTGCTACACAGCGCCATATAAGGCAGGTGAAAAACTGCTACGTTTCTGACGTAGGGAGCATTTACATTGAGGGAGAAATCGTTTACGACAATGACCTTGACGTGGACAAGATGGCGCTGACGGTCATGGAAAGCACTGACCCGGCGATAGCCGTAGGGACGGAGCTGGCTGCTATTCCCTCTGGCTACGTGAGAACAGTTTGTAGATGTAATTGTTGCAACCACTAAATCTTATTGTCATGAGCTGTAACGAATATTTTTTAGTAACACTGGAGTCTAAACCGACTCCAGTCCGTCATAAATACACGAATTTAACAGACGAATGGTATGGCCCTGATGGTGTTAAGTACGAAGATCCTGATACGATATCCAAAATAGAAGAACAAGCTACAGATAAGAATCGTATAGGGGATAACACCTTATATCAGAAACTTATTGAAATACATTCTCAAGGAGAGTCAATAAAATCAGACATCGGAGACATAGGTTCGGTATTAGATTATATAAATGGGGAGGAAGTGTAATGGGAACCATATCAGATAAGTTAATGAGGATCATAAATACCAAAGAGGATATAAGGCAAGCCCTTATATCCAAAGGGTATGATGTACCTACTTCCATACCTTTTAAAGAGTATGCTAAAATGATATTAGACCTGCCATGCAAGGTAGATTCCTTCCCGGATATAGAAGGTATCGTAGCCAGATATTCAGCTTCCGGTCTTACCAATGAGCAGATGGCTGCCAATCCTGTATGGGTTGATAAGACAGGTAATGGGCATGATTTGCAAATGAAGAACTTCTTTTGGGGTGGAATGAGTGGAGTAAATGGTTATGTTCAGAATTTTAATTATTTCAGAAACAATGCTACTGTAGATAAAGTAAGAATTGATGAGCAAAGTAGCAATTCTATTAAAGTAACCCTTTTAACCTCAGGAATGAGTTACGCTATTTATATACCAAAGGATATTTACCAATTTAATAAATCTTATTTCATAAAAATATCAAGTGAAGGATACAATGAAGGTGATCTATTTTTGTCATTTTATGCTCCTTCTACATCAACGGCTACAACAGTAAAAGTACCTTTAAATCCTAATGGCATCACTGAAATTCCTGCAATAAAAGAAGATGATTTTTTAGCTGTTTATCTTTTTAATGCTGCGGGTAAAGTGGGATCAATTACAATTGAACAACTTCCCCTCTACCCCGGCGCACTCGTCTTTGATGGTGTAGACGATTATGGTGTCTGTGATAACTTCCCCATTCTGACTAAGGAAAAGGGATATACGGTTGTGGCGTTGAGACAGTGGATTTCATATAATCCAAATGCAATATCTGCTATAGCGACAAACGCATCCGATCGATCTTTTAATGGTGCGTTCACTTTTGAAAATTACAATAAAGGAGCAGAGCAAACTATTTCGTATGGAGCTACTCAAATATCATTACAATATTCAAAATCTCCTTTTTCTTGGCAAACAACATCTAAGTATAATGGAGTTAATATTGCCAATGGAAACAAAGATGCGACAAATTCACTTGTTTTAGGCAGGTCATATCCTCAAAGAAATGAATTTGCTAATTTTGCTATCTGGGAACTTGTATTTCTCGACCACGATGCCACCGAAGAAGAGCTGACCAAGATCAAAGACTACTTCGTTAAAACCTATCCCTGGCTCTTCCCCGACCAAGCATGGACTGTCACCGGCAAAACCAACGAGGACGAAGATCGTGCTACTATTGCCAACATTACGGGCAATGGTAATGATCTTATACTGTTGAACTTTGGGTTTAGTGAGAATAGTGGGTATGGGTTGTATCAGCAGAATTATGCAATTTGGACTAAAGTCAGTAACAGGGCTACATTTACTGTTACATCATCAAAAATACACGTAACATCGGTAACAGCAGAAGAACATGCTGATTTTATTTATACCACAGGGCAACAATTAAAACAAAAAATTAGAATAACTGGATTGCCAGAAGGGGTCAGTTTTGTAATTGGTAGATCGGGTGTAAATTTAAAAATAATATCACAAGACGGAATATATGATGTAGATATATTAGATGATTCTTCTGCGAATCCTATAATTGGATATAGAATAAATAAGATTTTAGATTCATGCGACATTACTATAGAGCAAATCCCCGAATACGAAGGATACCTGGTTACTGATGGAGTGGATGATAGAGTTGTTAGCAGCTCCTTTACACTTAATAAGAATTGGACGATTGTTGGCAATTGGAAGATGTTGCAGCCTGAAGCTAATAAGTTATCTGGGATTGTTAAACAAAACAGCTTATTCATATACAATCATGTTGATGGGTTAAATATATCTATAAATGATGCTTGGAATTTTTTTAAACTTAAAGACATTCGCTCTGTTAATGCTATCTGTTCAGATGGTAGAATCTATCTGAATGATTGGACTGAAATAATAGACTCAAAACAACAAACCGTAAATGAAAGTGTTGGGACATTGGTAATTGGTATTTTAGGTAATGTTTATACAAGTTTGGCTTTCAAAAACTTAAGCTTTTATAACAACCAGAATTTATCCAAAGACGACTGTATCAAAGCATACAACTATTTACAAACCCTAAAATCAAAGTAATATGAAATTTATTATCATACCAAAAAAAGTATATGATTCCGTATCTGAAGAAAAGAGACGTGAATTAGGAATAGGCAGCCCAAGAGCGAGCGTAGATGGCTCTAAAGTTATTTTACATGTAGAACATTATGACCTTCTATTTAAGTCTTTAGACATGCAGGCTGATGATGATCCTCAATATCCGTATCCGGTATATGACAGTCCTTCTTCTGAGTTTGAATCTGTTCTTTCATCTAAAGAATGGGTGTCCGATGTTAATAACGAGCGTCTTTGATCTTGTTATGGTTGAGACAATTGCTATATTTGTAAAAAGTTGAATAATTAAAGCGTGTGGTAGCGTTATCTACCATATAATCATCATGTTTCAGATAATAATCGGATGCGTTTTGGCTAATATCCTTACGATAGCAATCATCGGTTTAGCCCTGTATTTAGTGTATCGTAAAAACGAAGATCGTTTAAAGGCTTTGGATTCTAAGATTGATCAGAAGGTTGAGGACGTAAAAAACAAGGTTGGTGCGGTGATGGACATCGTAGACCAGGTCAAGAAGTTGTTGGATAAAATTAACAAAAAATAAATATGGCAGAAATAGGTTATAACAGTAAATTCGAAGGCCAGGAGGTTGATTCCAGACTTGAGAATGTGGTGCAGGCTGCTCCTGGAACAGGTTCGGAGTCGGGGAAGGGAGGCCTCATCCCGGCTCCCCCTGCCGGAAGTCAGGACGGTAGCAAGACTCTTCTTAGTAATATGACATGGGGAGATCATGTAACAAAACAGTACATAGATGATGCTGTTTCGGCAGCAGGGTGGAAGAAACAGATTGTTAGCAAACTTCCTACTGTTGAAGAAGCGAAGGATAATGTCATGTATCTTGTAAAAGACGATGTGGCATCTACAGAAACTAAAAACGTGTATAACGAATATATTTTGGTTACTGAAGAAGGTGGAACTAAGGTGCTTGAATCACTTGGTATGGTAAGTACAGGAGTAGATTCATCTTATCTTGATTTATCCATATTTCCCAGTACTTCTGGAACTCTTGATGAGGATTCGTATGCAAAAGTTCTGAATGCTTACAATAACAATATTACATTAGGTAAGCTTAGTTTTTATTATTTTTCTTTGGATTATTTTTTAGACAATGATAATTCTGAATTAAAAATAATAGCTGTTTTATTTAATAACACCAACTCAAAGGAAGACGTATCTGGATCTTATATAGACATTGAGATGGTAACTTATGTTGTTTCCCAAGATAAGACATATAGAGCTATAGCTAATACGGCTACGTTGTCTAATGACATGTTATCTTATTTGAAGTTTATGGCTAAGACTCCTAATGTTGTCACAACATTAGCAAGTTTGCCAATAGATGCTCATAATATCATAGCCAACGTAGCTTCCGCTACGAACCTGTCTATGGCCGTATCTGCTGAGGATGTTGGGAGGGAATGGCAGGTGCGGGTCAACAACACTACCGGCACAGACATCACGCAGCCGCTTCCTACCTCTGGCCTGTTCCAGAGCATGTCAGGCGATAGCGTAGTAGTACCTAAAAATAGTTTTATAGAATTAAGTATCTGGTATATTAATGATAAGTTAGTTATCAGAGTAGGTGAACAAGCTTAATAGAAAGGATAGAGTATGGTTTATGTAAATAAAAACGTAAAAGGTTTTTACTGGGAGGGATACGAGTTGGACTCCTCTTCTTACGAAGTAGGGTATTCTTACCAAGATTTCTTAGATGGTAAATGGGTCCAACTTGATTCCGATCAAGAAAAATTCCATCAAGACAATCCGGATGCGAGTGTGAAAGAAGTTATTGCCATGCAGCTTGACCCGGAGCCTCCTGGACCAACTAAAGAGGAGTTGCTTGCCAAGGCTAAGGACAAGAAAGTTTCTGAGGCCAGGGAATATGCTTATTCTGATGCTGTCCGTTCTTATAGTTTGGATGGTAAACAGATATGGTATAACAGCAGCATGAGGCAGAAGGTTAAAAACGATATTGATGTAGCAAAAGGGAGCGGGATATACACCGTATCTGTAGCAGATTCAGAATACGAGCTTGATATTGCTAATACGGCAATGAATGAAATGCATGTATATGAATCTGAATGCGATGATCGTACTGCTGCCATAGAAAAGGAAATAGCTTCTAAAACTGACAGGAGTGAAGTTGAATCTATGAAAGTGGATGAAGGATATCCTGAGAAGTTGGCAAGGACAAAGGATCAGATCATAGAAAAAAATAAGATCCTTGAAGCTAACGATCCGGAGAAGGCTACAGCCATGTACATGAGGGCGATGATCAATACGCCGGCTATGTTGGAGAATACTGACCAGAGTCTTGCTCTTAAGATAAAAGGATTGTATCCTATTTGGGATAAGGATGGAGTTTATGGCGACAAAGGTCTTCCTATGGGAACTGCTGTTGTAAAGGGGCAGCGTTTTCGTAGTAAAAACCAGCCTTCAGATTTGGATTGGACTTTGTTTGAAGTAAGGCAAAATCACAATCTACAAGCTGATTGGGTTCCTGGTCAGGGAGGTGGAGTCGAAAGTCTGTATATGGTTGTTCAAGAAAAGCATTCAGGTACCGTAGACGATCCTATTCCTTGGGTATATAATTCTATTTTAGAGAACGGAAAGTATTACATAGACAAAGAAATTAAGTATCTTTGCATAAGAGATTCAGGCATCCCTTTGGCTTACGAGAATCTTTTTGATCTTGTATCAGCCGGATACGTAAGGGTTGTTTAGGTCGTAATTTGTTGTTAATGTTATGGATGGCCCCTGTATATTTATTTATGCAGGGGTTTTTCTTTAATCCAAACTCTGCTTATTTTAATATTTGGTAAGGTTCTGATTATCTTTGTGAAAAAGGTTAAGTTATGGAAAGAAGTGATATTATAAAAGAATTGAGTCAGTATTTTAGTATTGTTGAATTAGTTGGTCCTAAAGAATATGGTAGAGACAAAGATCTTTGCTGGAGGTATTTAAGAACTGAATTGCTTCACACGATACTGGTTTTAAGGAAAGACATTTTGAAAACGCCGATGACGGTTAATACCTGGAAGTCGGGTGGTAGGTTTGATGAGCGTGGGTTTAGGAACAATATCTCGGATATAGTAAAATCAAAGACCGTATCAGGGTCGTTGTATATCAGTCCTCATATGCTTGGGGCAGCCATCGATTTCGATGCTAAAGGTATGACGGCAGAGGAGGCAAGGAATAAAATAATTCAGTCGCAGGATTTACTTCCTTGTCCTATTAGATTAGAATCAGGTACCAATTGGGTCCATATTGACGTATATGACTCTCTTGGAAGTAGCAAGAAAGTAACTATGTTCTAATATGGCTTACAGATTTGTAGGAAGGATGAATTTAGAAAGTTTCTGGGCTTTTCTCATTTCCGGATTATCAGCATTGTGGATGAATTTCCAGGAGATTCACCACCTTATATATTCTATATTGTTTATATTAGCTATAAATCTTTTGTTAGCTACTATAAAAAGTATCAAGCACTGCTATATCCGAAGAAAGAGAAAGAGACCTTTTAAGATATTGACATGCATAAGCGAAATGGGAGTTTTGAAAATTCTTCTTGAGTTCGCGGCCTGTTCTTTCGGGTTGTTTACCATATCCGGAATGGACCTTATTATGTCTATGGGAGGGCATAAATCCCCAGAGTTTATAGACATGCTTCTTCAGTGGATTACGATATTCGCCTTAATATTATACGGTGGAATGGCATTCAAACGCCTCGGCGACCTTGCACCTGATTTGATGATAGTAAAAGGCGTTAAGTATTTCTTTAGCAAAGTAAGTTGGTGGCAAAAAGTTCCATTCGGAGAAGAGCTTAAAGAAGGTATTAACAACGGTGATATACAAGAACTTTTAGACGAAGATAAGGAGGGTAAGAAATGTGTTTGCAAAAAATGAGGGTAGGGCATGTGTTAGGAGTTCTTCTACTGTGTTTTATATCTTTCTTGTTTGGTAAAACATGTAAGAAGAAAGAAATAATACACAATATAGAAATAGATACGGTAATAGATACCATTATCCAACCTATTCCTGTTCCTCAGTATATAGTTGACGTAGGGGAGGTAGAAATACCTTTCCCTATGGATGCTATAGTTAAAAAAGACACGATAAAAGACACTGTTTATATCAATATCCCAATTCAAAGAAAAACATACAGCACAGATGATTATCGGGCTGTTATAAGCGGATACAGACCTAATTTGGATACGATGATCATCTACCACAAAAAAGAAATAATATACGAAAAGAGCCGGCGCTGGGGCATAGGGCTGACGGCAGGGTATGGAGTTGGGCGCGAGGGCTTCTCTCCCTACTTAGGCGCTGGAATCTATTATCGGATATGGTAATAATCACGTCCTATTTTATTTAATACACAACATTTTAAACTTTTATCACCCCATTTACTTATCTTTGTGGAAAAAGGTAAGTTATGAATTATATCGATATTTTACCACAGATAAGAAATAACATTTTCTATGTCAGGATAGTAATGACCGACTACGATGTAGAAAATCAGATGGTTATTAGAATAGTAGCCAGAAGAAATGATGGTCTGTACAAGACGGAGGTAGTACAGTATCCAAATGAAGGAACTGATTACAACGGTGAAATCATTGTTCCTATGTTTGGTATGGCTAAGTCATTGGTGGCCCAAATAGTAGGAGTCAAGATAAATGGTACCGAGGTACGTGTTAATAGCACTGAGGTAGAGGGAGCTGATATAACAGCCAGATACGATGATTCCCTTACCAGAATGGGGTGGGAGGAGAGTATGAACAACATCCATCTTGATTTTGAGGTTATAAGCACCAACAACCCTAAAACGCTTCGCATAGCCGATCAGTCGGAATGGGGGATATTGGCAGACAGACCGGCTATTATAGAGATTGTACCACCTGAAGATGAGAATAAGTATGTTTATTATCTTGGTAAGAATCAGCTGAATGTATTCAACAGTAAGACTCTTGGCATAAATCCGGGTCGCGGAAATGATTTTGAAAACCTGAAAGATGGTATATACGATATTACCATAAAAGGCAGTCCTTCCTCTTATTCATTTAACAGAAAGTATTTAAAAACAGATCTGATCCGTCTTAACATAGATAAGGTATGGGCCAGGTCAACTGTGTTATGTGATCATGAGGATGATGACGTTATTGACAAAATAAAAGAAATAGAGTTTCTTCTGGCTGCGGCTGAAGCTAATATGAGATTAGGGAATTTTGAAAACGTAAAACAATTATATGAAAAAGCATCTAAATTGATTTATGTTCTCAATAATTGTGAAAATTGTGGTTGTAAAATATAATTAATTAAATATCAATAAATTATGGGATGTGGATGCGGAAGAAGCAACATTGCTTCTGTTAATAAAAGTCGGGCTATAAAGCCTCAGTCGAATACGACACCTAAAGCTGATTCTAATGCGGCTTGTATTCAGAAATATGATGAACTTGCTGTCTTGGACAAGAAAATCATAGACCTTCATCGAAAATTTAGGTTTGTAGGGGGTGTAAGTAAAAGATATGCTGATATTCAAAAGTTGGTAAGAGGCTGGATTGTTAATTTAAAGAACGGGTGCCCGGATCCGGATGATCTTGCTACTTATTCCGAATACATAAATAAAGAATACGCCAGGTATTTTACCGTGAAATGATATGGCAGCTACCGGAAGTACACAGCAAATTCTTTTCCCTTCATCTTACTTATGTGAGTGTGCTGATCGTTTTATAGCATGTAAGGCTGATCAGTATCTACAATATCATAAGTATAAGGTAGGTATTAAGCCTGATATGGATACGGTTCTTAAAATAGATCGTATGAGAAGAATCGTATGTGAAGGGGAATGCGGGTTGTGCCCGGACGAGATTCAGAAATTCAAAGAAGAACTTAATAAGATCTTGTCATGAAAAAGATGTATTACAACAAAGAATACAGAAAAGCTTTCAAGAAATCGGATTGTCCGGAAGATCTTGGTTCTGAAGAAACGTTTATCGTTCATGAAGCTGAATTTTGTTCGGATATAAGCCAGGATGATGCAGATAGGAAAGCGGAAGAGTTTGCGGAGAAAGAAGGTCCGTTGTATGCTAATAAAGTAGGTGGCTGTTGCGAGGTATATTATAACACAAGACAGGAAGGAGATTTCTTTAAAAATGATTGTCCTGATGGTCAAAAACAAGAACAACCCACACATTACGTGGTAGAGGCCGGGCGTGTATGGTCTAAGTTCAGTACCGAAATAGCCAACTACGAAGCTGCGAAGATTCTTGAGCAAGAAGGGCAGGCTGCCGCTAACGAATCTGGAGTATGTAAAACCGTTTATTACAACGAAGATCAACATGGTTGGTTTAGTAAACGTTGTAAGGAAGGATGGAAGGCTCCTGAGAAATACAGGAGGATATACGCCGGTACCGTAACGTCTTTCATTAGCGTTGATGATGCCAATGAAAAGGCTAAGAAGATACTGGAAGAAGAGGGCATGAAATGGGTTAATGAAAATACCAAATGCGAGCCTGTTGTTGATGAATGCAAATTTGATTTTTGAAAATGAGCAACGTAAAATTTAATCCGACAGAAGGTGAGAATGATAAACTGGTGTCGGTGTTTTCTGAAATAAATGAAGGTCTTGATACGACTTTGAATTACACTATTTCCGATGAAGGGAATAAGGCTAAGAAGAGCATCGTAGTTAATCAAGTTGGTAAAAGGGAAAAGTTTTTATCGAAGAAAGGGGAGGAATCTGAGCCTTTTGTTTTGTCTGATGGTAATACTTTCAACGTTCTTAAAGAAGGTGCTTCAGGATCGGCATCCGCTTGGGCTGAGGATCAGCTTCCTCCAGAAGCCACGGAATCAGTTGGCGACAAAAGCCTTCTCCCTTCTTGGGATTTTTACCTTATAGACATGACTCAAAATACCGGAGACAAAGTGCGTCCGGTAGGAAAGCTTCGTAAGAATAATCTCCTTAGATTTGAAAACGGAGATTTTGCTCCTACGGTGGGCATAACCGAGGAAATGAGAGCCGAATGCGATGTGGAACTGTATTTAGATAACGGTCATAAAAATAAGTATTGTGATGCCGGAGCATTTGACGCTAAGGCTTTTTACGAAGAGTATGGCATTAGTCAAAAACTTTATAATGCTTCAGGATCAGAGGTAAGGATTTTAAGACCTTGGGAGACTACTTCAAAGAATTATAGTATATTCTTAGGATGTAGCAAGAGCCTGTACGTAGCTGATAAGATGGTTGGAAAAAGCGGGAAAATATGGTCTGGTGTGTACGACGCGGACACAGTTCCTATGCTGGATGGACTTGACCTGCGCCAGACGTGCCCTGTGCTTCCGCCCACAGCCTTATCTCCTGGACCGGTATGTACAGTAGACTCCAAGGCAAGATCTTTCTTTTTCTTGTATGAAGGAGAAACAAATTGTAAATCTGGAGCCGGGGTTGGTAACGTCTGCACAATGTTCCTAAACGGAAGAACTTATCCGAGATGCAATGATGTAAATCAAATCAATATAGCTAAGTATTCGAGGGCTAATAACGTAGATCCTGAATCTTCTTATCCTTTTTCTGAAGGTGGGTTTTTGACCTTGAATGCTTATATTATATACCTTGAAATGTTGTACGGTACTAAATACTTGGTTAATCCAGATACTTTTGGGGGTGGGATATCGAGCAACAATGGAATAGGTAATGATGTTAATTATCGCAAATACGGAGGTGTAAAGTATCGTAAAAAAGGAGAAGAGACATGGTTGTATGGATCATGGGCTACAAATTCTCCTATTATCCATTATAAACCTACTAAAAAAACTCATTTCTCTTACCTCATAAATTTAGAATATCCTAAAGAACAGTGCATGGAAAGCCAGATGGCGGCTTCTTTTGCATTTGAGGCAGGAATAGAGGAAGGATTGGAGTTCGATTTTTATGGAGGAAAATATTGGTATAAGAACGTCCAGGGAGCCAAGAGTATGGTTGAAGGTCATATGAATGTTATTGTGTTTAAGGAAATGACCGGCACTATATCAGCCTTAAACGAAAATGACGAACCGGCAGAATTTGATTTGGAAGTTATCTTAAGGATGTCTTTGTACGATGGCATGAATTTGTCTGGAGATGTCTTTAGGTATTGTGGAGGAGGATACGAACAGGTAGGGGCTTGTTTAAATGATTCTAATGTCACTCGAATAGGTAATACTATTGATATTTATATAGAGCCAGATCAAAAGAAATGGACATATGAGAAAAGGTCTACTATAAATAATGGTGAGGTTTTTGATTTTGAATCCAAATATAAGAAGATAGCAACTACCCAAAATTTAGGAGATGGTTATGTTTTACATCGTATCCCTTATACCGGATGGAAGGGTAAAAAGGGAGGAAATTATAATTCAGGAGAATGTTTTTATACATGGGACAACAGCTACTGGGCTTCATCTGTTGGTATAAAGTCCAGAGTGGCTGCTCGTTTCGGCGGTCTTGCGGCCTATGGCACTTGTTCGCCTCGTGCTCTGTATGCGCATTACGCCGCTTCTATTACGGCTCGCAACTTTTGCGGCCTTGCCCAGTTGTTATTAGACGTCAGTTAACCGCAGGTTTGATGGGTGCAACCCATTGATGGCGCAGCCATCATAAGCGCAGCGCTAAGGCGCAGCCTTATATACTATATCACGGCGCAGCCGTATCTTGTTAATATAATATTTTATAGCTACAAAACAAAAATTTAAAATATTTAATACAAATTGTTTTGTAGCTATAAAATATTATACATACATTTGCAATGTCATTAGACAACAGAGATAGTTAACATTATAAACAATAAAAATCTATTCAATGAAATCCGTTAGTCTGCTAACAAGTTTTACATTGGGATCTGACCTCTGAAATAGCAAATAACGGTTGAGAAAAAGGTTAAAAAGAATTGGCTGCTCGTTTCGGCGGTAATGCGAACAATGGCAATTGTTCGCCTCGTAATCTGAATGCGAATAACGCCGCTTCTAATACGAATCGCAACAATTGCGGCCTTGCCCTGTGTGGGCTAAAAAATTGGGTATATTCTTTTTAATCTTTCCCAGGAGTGGAGAATCAATAAAAGACAAGCGTATGAGGTTATATGATAAAAATATGATAGAGATGCGCGACGGTCGTAAGCCCGTCATTAGCCCACAACTGAAATCAGTTTCAAACTATATAGATATAAGTTTGGATGATATTAGAGAAGCATGCGAAGCAGCATTTAAAAACCATTCTAAAAAGAATGATGTTGTTAATTTCAATTCTGATTTTGATGGTAATTCGTTAAAATTGTATGAATGGTATTTAGATGGTACCTATGTTAGCAAAATCAAATATCGCAAACTTGTAAAAGAAAACAAGAATGGTAAGGTTCGTGAAATAAACAGCCCGGATCTTACCACCAGAATTTATCAGCATCTTGTTTTAGTAAAGTTAGGTCCTTTGTATTATGAGAAGGATAATATGAATGGTCTTAATTGTAAGCCGGGATTTGGCATAACAGCATCGTCTAAATCAAGGTCTCTTATTAAAAAGATGAAGCATGTTTATTATGATAGACTTGATTTGAAGTATTGTTTGGTTATAGATCAACGTAAATGTTATAACCATGTAAAAGACAAAGTGTTTAGAAAAGTGCTTAAGAACTTTATTTCAAACAAAAAGTTTATAGATTTTGTAATAGACGTAAGTTTCGTATCTGGAGAGCTGCCTATAGGGACTCCTACAAGTCCTTTCATTCATCATCTCCTTATGAAAGATTTTGATGATTTTGCAAAGAGAATAGCTCCTTTTTCATTGAGATATGCCGACGATAATTTCCTTGCTTTCTATACTAAGGAGGATGCTAATACTGCTAAATGGAGGATTAAGAATTATTGGTGGTATGAGCTTAAGATAAGATATAAAAGGCATACTTGTATTATAACAGACATGGATAGACCTCTTGATTTTTGCGGGTATGTTTTCCATCGTAACAACAAAGGCGTATCTGAGCACAATAAAGGTTATGTGACAATAAGGAAGAGGGTAGCCAGAGACGCGAAGAAGTGTATTACAAATGAAAGCTGGTCTTCTTACTTCGGTCTTTTAAAACACTGTGACAGTTATTCATTAATGTCAAAAATAGAAAATATCATGAGATTACGAGATTTAACAAGCACGATTCGTATTGATAAGAAAATGGATGCGGACAACATCGACGTAAAGAACCTTGAAGGTATTGTATTTGATATCGTGAACTACGAAATACGAAGCAATAACAAGAATGAACCAAACTGGATAAAGTGCTTGATAGGTATTCCTGAAACCAATAAAGAAGGGATTCCTACTGGCAGGAAACTCGCAAGGGAATTTCATGGTAATTATCAAGGTATAGTAAATTTTATTTCAAAATGTGAACTTACTTATGGCAAAGATGCTATTCTCCCTATTACCGATGTAGAGATAGAAAACAGATGCGGATACGTTTTTAAAGGCAGCACTAACCGCTTGGAATACATTGATTGACTTCTTATTGTGATGGTGTGAATGAAAATTATTATCTTGCACCAAAAAAAAGAAAGTCATGAATTGTAACACTTGTAAAGATGACAGACCTGATATTCTGAGATCTAATATCTGTATCGGGTCTGATCCGTGTAATGACTGTACGGACAATTGCGAAATTCTTCCAAAAGAATGCGATTGCCCGTATGGTCATTTAAGCGATCATTGCATTCATTATACAGGATGCAAGACATTCATATCCAAATTAACTCCAGGTATGCCTTATAATGAGGTTATGCATAATATAGAGCTGGTTTTTGAAAACATAGATAAGTTTTTGGATAGGATGGTTGAAGAAAATACGCTTTTAAAACAAAGGGTTGAAAAACTTGAAAAACAACTTCAAAATGGAAAAGAGTGCACAAATTGGTAAGGACTTAAGTGGTAAACACGTATATGTTCCACATGTGGACGAGACGCCGGTGCCATGCCCGGACGGATATACATGCACGAACTGCGTGTACTGCGCTGACGGCATCAACGCTGGCTACTTCAGTCTGGCTCAGAAATCTGATCTTACGGCTTTAATCAATGCAATGATATGCCGTATGGAATACCAGGATAGGGAAATAGAATTTTTAAAACAAAAAATAAATATTTTGAGTAATGGCAATAACAGGTAAATATCGAGAGTAATATATAATTTATATATTATATATAATAGTTTAAGCTATTCCGATTATTAGCCTAAGTGTTGAAACAGGCACTACGTTATTTAAGAATAGATAGTTACCTACGGATGTTTACCCAAGTCTGTAGCTCTAAGGTAAGTGATTAAACAGT
>ENA-USYP01000037-USYP01000037.1-human-gut-metagenome-genome-assembly--contig:-NODE-37-length-109103-cov-41.025985_pt1 | contig 109103 bp, 109 predicted proteins | sample MGYA00250065_ERZ773512 | MGnify/ENA primary metagenome ERZ773512 (study PRJEB29103, sample SAMN06112003) | human gut metagenome | biome: human gut; feature: ankylosing spondylitis patient; material... | reverse complement strand
CTGCTGAAACCTCTGTACGAGCTTTGGCTAAAGCTGCGGTTTGAGCCTCTATATTTGCTGCCATTTCAGCTTTTACGCGTCGATTGTTTTAATATCTGTGCTTGTAGAACAGCCAATGCATTATTGATTCCCTGATACCAGAGATCTGCATTTAAATAAGCCAGCGTGTGATTTTCTATCAGAAGGCCGAGATGTTTATCGTCCAGACCACTTTCAACCTGGCCGTTGGTGATCATAATTAACCGTGGTTCGCGGGTAGTAAATAGTAACAGAACACTTCCTTTTACATTACTCAATGAAGATGACGCATGCGCCAGCATCGCTTTACCATTTTGTCTGAGACTGGCTTCATTATTAATGTCGGGTAAAATCACAATAAACGGTGCAATTCCCGTTTGTTGGCGAAAAAGCTCGGCTTTACGTGCGATCTCTTCAGCATCCGGTACAGTACCGGTAACATCCGTAAAAAGTGTCTTCATTATTGGAATCAATGGTTTACTGGTTGCTACCAGAGGCAGGAGTATTAGTAAACTGAGCAGTATAATGAATTTTTTCATGGGCGGGACTTCCGTTTCCTGCGAGATTTTTTGGTGGAGGGGAGCGTGATTATCAGACCGACACTACCGAAAATAATGCCTGCTATGCCAACAAAGCCCCATTTAAAAAAATTAACCCAGGGATTGTTTATTTCGGCTTGTTCTGGATGCCCTGGCGGATAATAGACATTGACTCTGTCACCTTCGCTATCTTCATAAAAATCACTACCGATATTCGAATTGAAAATTAGCGTGTAATCTGGCGTAGGGCGAAAGGCAACCACTGGATACCAGGAACCATTATCATCGACGTCGTTTGAGTGATTGTTGTACCAAACGGCATCAACAATGATTCCTTCTGTATGAACCGCGCTTTTGGTAAAAGTAAAATGGTAATAAAAGATGATTGCAGAAATAACGAGCAATATCAGACCGATACCGAGAAAAGCGCGGGATAACACTTTACTGTCCTGACTCATTAGCCACATCCTTGCTAAATAAAAAACGGGCGGTAATGCCACCGCCCGCTTGCTGAATTAACGTCCTCCTATAAACTACGGGAATACTAAAAGCATAGGAAGCAACGAGAAACAATTCAAACGTCCCGATGACTTGGTCATTGATGGTCAGCAACGACTTACATCGTTGTTGGCTGCCATGACTGGTGTTACTGTTAAAAATAAAGACTTCAAAGACAAGAGGATAAAGATTTGTTTTAATCCGTTAACAAAGGAATTTCAGGTTTGGTCTCAAGCTTATGAGAATGACACCAGAATGATCAGTGATATTTCATTGGTTTATAAAGCTGATGAAACTCATACACTTCGTAAATTCAGAAATACCGTCATTGATAGAATTAATGAGGGAAGAACAAAGAAAGGCGAAGTTTCGTTGACAGATACAGAGGAAGAGTTGATAGAAGATAATATCAATTCTCTTTTGGACTTGAAACAATATACAATCCCGACTCTTCGCATCCTTGCTACAGCCGATGAAGAAGATGTCGCTGAAATCTTCCGTAGGGTGAACTCTGGTGGTCAGAACCTCAATGAGAATAACTTTGTTGAGACACTCCTTGCTGTGTATGACAATGATGTTCATGATAAGATAGGTAAGTTCTGTTCTGCTTCTAGAATTGCCGCAGCTGGTACTTCGTACAATCAGATTATAGATGCACAGCCGTCACATCTTATTCGTATGGCGGTTGGTTTAGGATTCCATAGAGCACGTCTTAAATATGCCTATAAGTTGCTTCGAGGTAAAGACCTTGAAACAGGTGTAATATCTGATGAGACAAGAGATAAGAATATCGGCATATTCAAAACTGCCCTTGAAAAGGTTACAGACTTGAACAACTGGCATTCTTTCTTGAATCTTTTTGCAGAAGCCGGCTATCTTAATAAGAGTTTGGTTGCGTCAAACTATGTCGTTGTATTTAGCTATGTTCTTTACCTTCTTGGCAAAGACGAATACAAGGTTCAGCCAATAGAGTTACGTAAGGTTATAACACGCTGGATATTCATGACAACAGTGACTTCGTTTTATTCAAATTCTCCAGAATCTACAGTAGAACGTCAACTTGCTGATTTAAGAAGCATTAAGAGCGCATCTGACTTCGTGGAATATCTTAACCAGACAATCAAACAGAAGATGAATGATAGCTATTTCAATGTTGAGCTTATAAATGATTTAACATCATCTGCCGCAAGCTCACCTGTTTGGTATGGTTATATAGCTTCTATCAATGTGCTTGGGACACCTATGCTATTCTCAAATACACCTTTATCAAAATATTGGGTATTGGGGTCTGATGGCATGAAAAAAGCAATTGATAAACATCATATCTTTCCAAAACAGCACCTTGCAGACATTGGTATTCCTGATGATCGTGATAGGAATCAGATGGCTAACTTCACATATCTTGACTACAATACCAATATTGACATCTCAGACGATGCTCCATCATTGTATGTAGGTAGATATAAGGCAAAACTTGGCGATGAAGGTTATGCAAAAGCATGTGCTGAAAATGCTTTACCAGAAGGATTCGAAGGTCTTGACTACTTTGAGTTTTTGGAAAAGCGTAGAGCTCTCATGTCTGGTATAATAAAGAAAGCGTACGAAAAACTTTGGGAATAAAAAACTGAAAAATTTGTATGCTTTGTTAATACTGTGAAGATAGACTGCACAATACAGACCTATCATTGCCGCCAAATTTATTAAATCCAAACGCGATTAAGTAGATATTATGAATATAAAAGAGCAAGGAATTAGAAAACGTATTGGTTCTGATCACCTCATTGGTTGCTTTATGCAACGTACAGACGGTAGCACCTGTTTCACCGACATTCGTGGCGGTGAAGGTGATTTGGTCAATATTCCTTCATTAGGAGATGACCTTGAAATCGAATACACAGGGAAACCTCTTGAACTTGGTGTGTTCTATTCTTTCAACTGGCATCTCTCTGATGATGACAGAATCGTTATCGATGGTGCAGTCACGAAAGTTGACAATGCAAAATTCCTTGCTGGCTTATTCGATGCTCGATTGCGTCTTAGCGGTAGTAACCTGGAGTTGTTTAACAACTTTCAGAAGACAATCTTCAACGAGGTTACTGGAGCTCAGCATACTTACATCTATGAGTTGTTACAGAATGCAAATGACTATCCCCATAATGGAGAACATGTACAGGTAAAGTTCATTCTGACAGATCATTACTTATTCTTTATGCATTCCGGAGCGTGCTTCAACCTCAGAAATGTGGTCGGAATCAGCTCTATCAATCAGGGTGAGAAGAAAAAGAATACAGAGACTATTGGTTATAAAGGCATTGGTTTTAAGACGGTATTCGTAAATAACGAATATGTATATCTTAAATCTGGTGACTGGAGCCTCCGCTTTGACAGAAAGCATTCTGAAGAAAAGTCCTTTGGTGAATGCCCATGGGCTTTGATGCCTATACCTACAGCTGTCAATGAACTTGACTCAGAGGTAAAGTCAACTATCGAAGGGAACTCTATGCGTGTTCAGTTTGCCTTGCGCCATAAGTCAGACGCAAGAAAGAATATTGAACAGCTGGATAAAGTGTTCTGTGATAATCAGATTCTTCTTTTCATCCCTAATGTTTATAAAGTTGACGTTGTCATTGACGGAAAGACAAAGCACACAGTTGAGAAGGACGATACAAAGTGGACGGTTTCTGATTATCGTTTTGCAGTTCCTCAAGACCTGAAGGATTGGGTAAAGGACAATATCAATTCCGGAGATAAGATTCCAGAAAAATTTAAGGACATAGACAATGTCCGAATCTCTTTTGCAGTTAGTAGAGATGGCAATAAGTTGATTCCTGTAGAGAATGCTCGCGTATATAACTATCTTCCTACAGAGCTAAGATTAGGTTTTAGTTTCCTTTTCAATGCCGATTTTGTGCCAAATGGTTCACGAAGTGGTCTTCATGATGTAAACTGGAATGACCGCATCATGGAACAATGCGGCTCGAAGTTTGCTGATTGGTGGGTTTCCTTCTTGCAAGAAGAAAACAAATACGATATGAACTCCGTATTTGACATTCTTCCTCAGTTTGATAGTAGAGACAAGTATGCACAGCTCTTCATCAAGGGTTTCAATAAAAGAATAGTTGAGATTCCATGTATTCCAACTCTACGAGATGGTGATTATCATCTTGTTAAGTTAGAAGATGCTCTATATGATAAGATCGGTTTCATCGCTTGCGAGAATCCGATCCTTACAGACGATGAACTGTATGAGTTCTCTGATACGACAGGCAGTCTTCCACATCCTACGGTTCGATGCAACGAGAATCTAATCAGACTGCTCAATCATTTCGATTGCAGTATTCCATTTGGGGATAGCGATTTGTCTCAGTTGTGCTTTGAGACAGACTTTCAGGATTGGTTAGCTAAAGACGATCATGATTACCAATTCCTTGGATTCCTCCTTGATAGTGGCTATATCATGAATTATTGGGGGTACAAGATATTCTTGACAGAGGACGGACATATTGATAAGGCTGATAGAATCTATTATGACATAGATAACTTTGTTGATGACATCTCATTCCTTGCGAGTGATTTGCCAAGACTTAATGTGGCATTACGTGATAGGCTGTCGAGCAACTATAACACTTGGGAAAGCAACAAAGGTCGTTTCAAGACGTTCAATGACTACACGTTTGTAAAGAACATCTTTGATAATTTCTCAAGGTATGAACAACTGTTTTCTGTCAAAGATAATAGCATTCACTTCATACATTTTCTTTCTGTAACTGGTAGTATAGCACCAGCACCACGGAATTATCCATTCTTTGTAGAAGACGGAAGCAAATTCGTAACTAATCAAGATGTTTATCAAAAGAATGAAGTTGGTAGCGAACTGGCTTCTCATTCATGGATAGAAAAAGATTGGCTTAAGTTTCTTCATACTGACTACTTTGCTCAAGATGAAGAGAAAGTTAGTCACTATCTTTCATCTAAGTGCGGTATTAAGGCACTAACTGCAAGTGACTGCTATCGTTTATTCATTGCAAGTGATTCCAGAGTGCCTGCAATTGCATCAAAGATTAAAGAGAAATCAACAAACATTGACTTCTATCACTATTTGCTGCGAATTCAGGATGTTGTCAATAATCTGACTTCGGCAATGCGTCAGAACTATTGCATCCTCACTACAGATGGTAATTCGGCAATTTGGACACCGATTACCAAGACTATATTCTGGCAAGACGAAGAATGGGAGCAGATGAACCGTACGGTTTGGATGCCCAAAGAATGTTGTCTTGCTGTCGAGAATTGTTATTTTGAAGGACTGACCGATGAAGAAGTTGCACAGCTCAGGGCGTTGTTCAGCACCAAGCAAGTCGTACAGAAGTTTAGTATTTCTGGTTTGTATCAGTCATTACGCACTCGTCTTGACGATGTCTTTGCAATGATTACAACGAAGGAGATAAGCAAGGAATTTCTTAACTTCCTTTTCAAACATCAGACTGAGATATTTAAGAATGGTCAGATAGACAGTATATTTAAGAAGACTCCGATTCTATGTAAGGGTAGCGAAGGACTAACCGCTATAGAAGATTATGGAGGAAAAGTCTATCTCCCAAGCCCCGATGCACTTGAACTCTACAATCAACCATGGTTCAATCGCACAACTATAATCTTGTGTGACGACTATTATGTTGACCTGTTTGATGGATCAGAGCGTTGCCGATTCTTTGAGAACTTAGGTTTGAAAATCTTTGGAAAGATACACTATCTTCGTGCTCATTTGCTTGTTCATCTTGAACGGATTGAGGAGAACCTTAAAGACAGAGATAACAATATAGCATTCCATCGTTATATTGCAGACATTCACGATGAATTGTCAGATAAGGACCTGGAAAAGGTAAAGGAAATGCCAATTTACATTTCATCACCTGATGCGGAAAGTGGCATTTTGGCAGATAAGTCAGAAAACCATTATCTTCCATCAGAACTTCTTACTGATATAATATCAAAGGACCTCGTTCCAATCAAAATATTGGACTCCATACATCCTGACTATATTATTAGTGACAAAGACAAAAGATACTTTGTTGACAAACTTGGCAATGCAGAAATTGATGAAGAAGGATTCTATAAGTATATTATTCAGGATGGCGTTGAACCTGAAGTGACTCCATATCTAAAAGATGCCGGACGAAATGTGAGATTTTGGCGTTGGGTATGTGATAGCAAGGAAAGTCGAGAGAATAAAGCAAAGCTGAATATCTTGCCAATGCTTTTCAGATATGATGGAAGCATTGCAGATGGCTATGAAGTACCTTCAAAGTTATTTATATCAGATTTCTATTTAGGTGTAGATGGACTGGAAAAATTCATCAGCGATAACGTAGATAGACCGAAATTCGTTTCATCTGCTTATAAGGAAGAAGATGTAGAAAGGGATTGGACTTCGTTGTTCAAGACTTTGAAGGTTACGGTTGATTACAAGGATATTGTATTCAAAAATGTGCTTCCTAATCTTGCAAAGTATAATGACATCAAGATTGTAGGCATATTGGCAAAATATGCAGATACGATACAATCAAAGCTCATAGAAGGTGATGAGAATACAAGAAAGTGTTTGAACAATCTTCACCTAAAGTGTGATGATGGAATATTCAGAACCCCTAAAGATGTTGTCGTATCAGGCAAGTTCTATGATGTAGATATAAATCCTTTCCCTGACATTGAAATAAACAACCTCGTTTCAGAGGAATATATTACATGTACAGAAGATGAAACACAAAAGCGAAATGTCATCAAACTCATTGCGTCCATTGGTGACACTTATAATGTTAAAGCAGAGAGTGCAACTCAACTGAGAAATCTGAAGTTATACTATTTTGCAAAGCATCAGGATTACTATGCACAATCAGAAGCACATTATAAGATTATTGGTGAGTTAGCTAAATCTTACAATACCGATTCTGTTGGTATTTCTGAGATTATTCGAAACTTAGGTCCAATAAAATTATACACTACCCAAGGCAAGTTTTTAAATAGCTTTGGGCAATACCTTAGCACTGTTTATATACCTGATTGTCAGTATATGGCTAATGGCGTTACTGAATTGGACTTTGTCAGTGAAAAGTACGATGAATATTGTCCAAATGGACTCAAACGCATGTTTGTGTTCTGTTTCAATGTATATGATGGCTTTACTGAATATAATTTGAGACAACTCCAGAATGAAAGGTTTGCTTATTATTTCTGGGAAAAATATGCCAAAGACAGAGAACGTTTATTAAAGGAAATCATAACTGAAGAGAATCTGAGAAACATTGCTTGTATTCCTACTACCCAGGGTATGAAGAAACCTATGGAGGTCTATGATTACAGGAATTCACAGCTTCAGAAGATTGTCCTCAAATTACAGAATGGCAAGGATAAATTGCCGACAGTGGAATTACCTACTTGGGTTGAAAGGATTGGGCTTAGAGGAAGACTTTATATCCTTGATTGTTTAGAATACATGAACCTTGACACTCACGATTATCGCCGTGAAGTAATCAAATGGTTTGTAGATACAAAGGATGAGACTCTACAACGTCATAAAAATGCGATTGACAGATATAGAGAATCTGCGAACTGGTTTAACGGAGCTAAGAATTGGGTTCCGTTAAATACACTTGTTGCATTGGAATGGGGAAATGAAACCTTAAAGGGTAATTTCGGTGGCAATGCTTATGTCTGCAACCCATCCTATATGCCAGAGTTCAAAGATGACTATGTGAAGTTGTGTAAGATTCTTGGCATAAAGATTCTAACTAACAGTGATTTTACAAAACAAAAGGCTGGAGTATGTAAGAAAGATGCAGTTGCTATAAGAGAAATCTCAAAGCGACTACTGTATCTTGCATACAAAACAGGGAAGAACAATTGGGAAGAAATATACGCAGGTTACAAAGAGAAGCTTGATAATGCTGATATTTCTAAGTGCGAGAATATTATATATTCTTATAATGAGAATATTAAAACAAATCTAAGGATTTACTGCGAAGATGCTTCCGCCTTATGGTATGTTGGCGACTGGCAGGGACCTATGTTTATCAAGATACGTGATTGGATTATTAAGAAAATCGAAGTTAAGGGAAACTTTGACAATGATTTTATGGATAATTTATTCCTTGATGACTTCGTTAACTTTATCAAACACCAGGAGGGAGGTTCACTTCCAACTGCCTTGCTTTCATATCTGGATGAAGCTGAAAGGGCTGGTATAGATGTTGATGAAAATGTTAATGCAGAAGTATTCAACGAAGATGTGAATGATGTCAACAATCTGCCAGAAGATGTTAAACGGCAAGCTGGCATTGGAATGGAACAACGCCAGAATCAGTTCTCAGAGAAGGATGAAAAAGTCATGGATGAAGAAACTAAGACATCTAACACTCATTCTGAAAATGACGTGCAATCTTCAACTGAGAGAAAGCGCAGAAGTGATTTTGGCGGCACACACCAAAGGCGTGAACCTTCATCACATGAGTCAAGTTCAGATGAGCCACATCCTGCAAGCTCTTATTCTGGCACACCTGATCGAGAGGGACATCAGACAGAAGAACGTAAATCGTTTACTGATCGCCTGAAGGAGAAGTGGAACAAGCAGAAAAACGCTCCTGTTCAGAAGCCTCATAGTGCAAAAACTACTGGTAATGTTGATGTTTTCAATTCACCAAGTAGCTCATCGCCTGCAGAAAACAAAGAAGAGTTCTTTGATGAAAACATCAATACTGTTCAATATACTCAGAATACAAATAGTACATCTGATAGTATTCCATTGACTGACCGCAGCAATCGAGATAACTTCAGCAATAAACAGAAGGCTGCACAAGAAGAACTTGATAAGGCTAAAGATCAGGCCGACCTTAACGAGGCTATCGTCAGAACCAAGAAATATACTTTCCTCTGGTTTAAGTATCTTATGGAACAACTCTACAATCAGAAGAACGATACAGCAGCAACAAGGAGTGTTCAAATAGACTTCAAGGAAGCCGAAGTTCTGGACGATTATACTATTGCAATACTCAAACCCAATAGGGTTGTTCCTAAATGGATTGAGCATGCAGATGACATCACTCTACACATTTTGAAGGGCGATGTTTCTGAAAAGATTGAGGTTAATCTGCAATACTTTACAGAAGATGCTATTTGGGCGTACTATGAAAATACATCAGAATTGGAGGCAAAGATCAATGAAGCGGATAAGGTTCGTTTGGTCGCAAATGGCAGCTACGCAAATCATATTGATTCATTGACCAAGCAATTCGTGAAACTTGATTTGCCAGATGATTATAGTCTTCGTGACAATTTGCCCGACTGCATAAAGTACATCTATGGTCCTCCAGGTACAGGAAAAACAACAAGACTTGTTGGTAAAATTCAAGACATTATCCAAAGCAGCGAAACAGATTTGGACATCCTCGTTCTTACACCTACCAATAAGGCAGCTGACGTAATTGCTTCGAGACTATCTGATAACGATACTTGTACACAATATACATATAGATTCGGTGTTACTGAGAGCCTTGAGTTCTTGGAAACCTACGACGTATATACAAGAGATGATGATTTTATTGAATACGATGGTCATCATGTGGTAATCACAACAGCCGCACGTTATGCCTATGACTATTTGATGCCAAATGAGGAGATAATCTGTGACCACCACTGGGATTATGTCATTATTGATGAAGCGTCGATGATGGACATTGTAACCATGGCGTTTATTCTCTTTAAGAGTCATGATTGTCAGTTTATCATTTCGGGCGATCCAAAGCAGATTCAACCTGTGAGACAGAATGAAGTTCAGCCTGAAAGTATCTACCAGATGGTTGGTCTGAACAGTTTTGCTGTAGCTCAGAATAATCCAAAGGTAGAGTGTCTGAATACTCAATACCGTTCTATCCCAACTATAGGCGATTTGGTGAGCAAGTTCAGTTACAATGGCATTGTAAAGCCCTATAGAACCCAGAGCAGCCAAAAGCCTCTTAACCTTGGATTTAAGATTTCAAGCATAAATTATATAGGCTTTAAGACTGAGTTGTTTGATAATCTATATGGTCTTGATGCTATAGATGAATCTGCATTTCATTTATATTCGGCTATTTTTGGTTATGAATATGCAAGTTATATAGCTACAAAGATCAAAGAATCTAATCCTGATGAGCCATATTCTATTGGCATCGTCTGCCCATATAAGAAACAGGCAGATAGCATCAAGCAGATGATTGAACTAAGAGATATATCAAATGACTCTTGCAAGGTTCATTGTGGTACGGTTCATAGTTTCCAAGGCGATGAATGCGATATTATGATTGTTGTTCTTAATCCGCCTATGAATGTTGGACTAAATTCGCATGTCAATAATCAAAACATTATAAATGTAGCGATTAGTCGTGCTAAGGATTATATATTCTTCTTAGTGCCTGACAACAGAACACCAGGTTTCCCAACAAGAGAAGTCTTAGGAAAGATCTCTGGCGACGAAAAGAGTATCTTGTTCTGCAATAAAATCGAAAAGATGTTGTTTGGACAAGAAGATTATATTGAAAAGCATACCAATGTCACATGCCACATGCCAGTAAATGTCTATTATGAATCTTCCTCCTTGTATGAAGTTAGAAAGGATGATACGGCGGTAGATATTCAAATAAACGAACAGTTTAGGTAACCATTCGTATTATTATCTCATGTTAAGGTTTATGTCAACAATCAAATTGATGACCTGTTGAGAAGAAACAGTACTGAATATATTGCAAAAAAAACAGGAAGAGCAATATCTTCCTGTTTTTTTATGCTATTTCATAATCTTTTTAATATTGTGCAGATAGACTGCATTATTACCACTTTACTTTGCACCCACAAGTTGAACATAAATCGTAAAACAGATGGGACTTTTAGATTTCTTATTTGCAGGCGCAGTAATCAACATCGTTAATAAGGCAAGGCATAGTAGCTCTCAATCTATGCATGAACGTACTACTGATTACAATCATGGGTATGAAGAAGGTTATGATGATGGCTGTTATGACCACAGCTTCCACGATGATTGTGACTGTCATGATACATACGATTGTGGCGGCTATCATGACGATTGTGATTGTCATGACACTTACGATTGTGGTGGTTACGACGATGATTGTGATAATGATTGCAACTGGTAGTACCCTGAGAAACAGCATTTAGATGATAGTAATAACAATACTTTAATACATTTATAGTTATGAGAAAAATATCATTTGTTCTTGCCGCTATTATGGCAATCACACTCAACTGCAATGCACAGAGTTCCAATGGGTGTTACAGAGGTTTTATTGATGCTGGTTATTCGATCGGTGTCGGTGATTATGAGTTTGGTCGTTTTGAGGTAAACACATCTCACGGCTATCAGTTCAATCCATACTTTTTCCTTGGCGCAGGAGCAGGTCTGCACTTCATGTCTTCATACGAAACAAAGGATATGGATATTCCTCTCGATGTAAGAGACAGTCAGGTAGATATTCCTGTCTTCGCTAATATCAGATGCAATTTCAGCAAAAAGAAGGTGTCCCCATTTGTGGATGTGAAAGGCGGAACATACGTTACTAACAACGGAGGTCTGTATGTCAATGCGTCAGCGGGTTGTCGGTTTGCCATCAACGAAAAACAGGCTGTTAGTCTCGCTGTTGGTTACGCTTCAGAGAAACTGGAGTTCGAGACCTTTGACAGGTTTACGAGCAACACAAGCATGAATTACACCCGAAGTCCAAGGAAACTTGACACTGAGGCGATCACATTGAAAGTAGGTTTTGAGTTCTAAAACATTGTAACATATGAAAAAAGTCATTGTATTATTCTCGATTTTTGCCATCTGTCTTGGCGCATCGGCCCAACGCAAAGTTGAGGTTGTAGAACCTACCGTCCAGGCGGCACAGGATGACGGCATGGTATTGAAACGCAAAGTCGCTATTGGTCGTTTCACGAATGAGACGCAGTATGCCAAGGGTATCTTCTATGATAGAGAGAATGACCCTATGGGCAAACAGGCTCTTGACATTCTCTCTTCCAAGTTGGCCTCGTCTGGCAAGTTCCTCCTATTGGAAAGAAGCGACCTCGCCACATTGCTGGAGGAGTGTCAAAAGGGAGGCACCTCTGCCTCTGTTATTGGTGCTGACTACATGATTATTGGCTCTATCACGGAGTTTGGCCGTAAGGACACGGGTAAGAGCGGTGTGTTTTCTTCACAGAAGACTCAAACGGTGGAAGCCGCAGTCTCTATCAGACTGGTTGATGTTTCTACTGGACTGATTATCTATTCTGATGAAGCAAAGGGCTCTGCTGAGCTTACCACAAAGACCACAATGGGTGTGGGTGGAAAAGCTGGTTATGATGCAACCCTTAGCGACAAGGCTATCTCTGAGGCTATTGGCCAACTGGTGGAGAACATCATCAACAAATGCACGAACAGTCCGTGGAAGACCTACTTCCTTTCTTGTGACAGTGATGCCACGCTCATTGCTGGCGGCAACAGCCAAGGTGTCAAAGAGGGTATGGTATTCAACATCATGACCAAGGGCAAGAAGGTGAAGAACCCACAAACAGGTGTGATGATTACCCTGCCCGGCAAATCGGTGGGAACAGTAAAAGTCATCATGACAGGTGGAGACACTCCAGAGACTGAGTATTCTTTTGTAGAGGTCTCCTCAGACGAGACTATTGACTCTACGAACATGTCGAACTACATTATTGAACAAGCAAAATGAAAAAGGCAATCTTTTGTATGTTTACGGCAGCATCACTGTTGACAGGATGCAAGGCAAACTTCCCCGTAGCACAGCAGACAGGTAAAGAGGATATGGCTTACCTCCTGTTTGTAGGACAGAAAGAATATGGCGGCAAAGAGGTTCAAGTGACCATCGACAATGCCGAACCGTTTACGGCTAAAGTCGTCAAGTCGAAGAAAGCCAACAGAAGAGGCACGCAATACGGCATCGGTACAGGTACCAAGAGCCTCGTGGTGAAATGTGATGGAAAGACGTTGTATCAGAAGAAGATATTCGTCTCTACACAGGAAGTCAAACAAATAATATTACCATAGCGATGAAGAAACTTATTTTTCCCGTAGCAGTGATAGCTGCAATGTTGGCAGTCAGCTCCTGCACAACGACCAAAACGTTGTACTCCTGGTATGACTATGAGGATGCGACGTATCAGTACCATAAGAGATCAACAGAAGAACTTCAGGTCAAAGTACTTGAGCAGTACAAGAAGATTACAGACAAGCAAAAGGGTGTGAGAGGCGTAGTGCCACCAGGAATGTATGCTGAGTATGGCTATCTCCTTTACAAGACCGGAAAGAAAGATGAGGGCCTGTCTTTCCTGAAAAAGGAAGTGGAACTCTATCCTGAGTCTGATACTTACATTTCACGAATCATTAAACAGCTTGAAAAATGAAAAAAATTATATTGTTTGCACTTGTAGCAATAACGCTTGCTTCGTGCTCTACCCCAAAAACGATGGGAGAACAGTATGCTGCTATGTATGATGAGAAGCCCGTGGCTATAGCTGTAATGCCTCCCATCAACAGGACAACTCATGCAGAGGCAAAGGATTTTTTCTATACCACCATGTATCTGCCTCTCTGTGAAAAAGGTTACTACGTATATTCTCCCTATCTGACCATGGAGATGTTCCAGCAAGAGAGTGCCTATGATGCCGAGATGTTTCTTGAAAACGATCTGACGGCATTCAGAAATGTGCTTGGCGCAGATGCCGTCATGTTCACCATCATCAAGGATTGGCGCAGAAACAATGTGGGTGGAAAACTCAAAGTCAATATCGAATACATTCTTCGGTCAACAAAGACTGGACAAACTCTTTATCAAAGGGAAGGTGAAATCTCGGTTGACACGAGTGTCAATTCTGGGGGTGGCGGCTTTGGAGCACTTGCAAGTTTGATTGCCACAGCTATTAATACCGCTGCTACTGACAAAGTCATTGCCGGTCGTAAATGTAATGCGTTCGTACTGTCAGACCTGCCCGCAGGAAAGTATTCGAATCAATATGAAGTGGATAAGAAGAATCCTGCTGGAAAGCCTGTAATAAAAGCAACTGTAAAATAAAAAAATGTATTATGAAAAAGTATCTATTCTTTCTCCTTGCCCTTGTGGTAACATCACTTGCGTTTGTCTCATGCAGCGATGATGATGATGACAATCAGTACAACTCTGCCATTGTTGGCACATGGAAGATAACCGAAGTAAAAACGAGTCAGTCTGGAAGCTACATGGACTGGCCATTCAAGACAACGTATGCCTCCTTCAAGTCAGATGGTACATACTATGGTTCTGGATATTTTGGCACAGGAAGTGGCACATGGTCTATTAAGGGCAACACGATAAACACTTATGTTGGTGGCGAGTTATACGCTTCTTATGAAATTATTTCTGTAACATCAACTACCTCTGAACTGAAGATGTCAATGGGTAGTGACGCTATATGGATTAAATGCAAGAAGGAGTAATCATTCCTTTCACATAGTTCAAAAGGATGGCAGGGTCAATGACCTTACCATCTTTTTTTGTTGTTAGATGAAGATGGGGGCCTGTGGACAAGCCTGTATTCCCGGAGATGGCTATGACTTCTCCTGCATTGACGTATTGCGAATCACGAACAAGAATGGAAGACAGGTGACAATAGCTGATAGAATAACCAGCTGTTTGTATAACGACATATTTGCCGGAACGTTTGTTGTGTCCAATTCTCACTACCTTACCTGGGAACATGGAACACACATTTTCATAGTGAGCTTTCAAGTCCACCCCATTGTGCATACAGTACCTATGCAAGATAGGATGATGCCGCATGCCGAACCGAGAAGTTATATGAATGCTTTTCAATGGCAACGAAGCATGAAGGAACGGCAACAGACCATCCGAGAGATTTCTACGGTCTGTAACAGCTCCATTCATGCATTCTTCATCAGGCATGCCAGTTATGGAAACCTTTGATGAAACACTATCCACAGAAGCAGGTAGCACTGTTTTCTGTGGATTTTTCTTTTTGTATATACGCTTACTCTTTATCTGTCCAATAGTGTTGAACTGGGCACGAGTAACAGAACATGATACAAAGAGTAAGAGTATAGAAATGAGTATGCTTTTCGTTTTCATTCTGCAAAGATAGTCAGACTGGATTTTATATAACTAAAATCTAATGCACTGGCTTTGTCTCCCTAACTTTATTTATGTTTGTAGTATGATTATTGAACAAAAATCATACTACTATCATAACGATATATAAAACTAACACGATAACAGCTGACGCATAAATCTACTTCAATATATCCACCGTAACTTTGCTTACGAATTGGCTGCCAAAGCAGCAATCAATCCTCGTGTAACAGCACTTTGAAGCGAGTCAAATAAAGAATAATGTATAATTGAAAAAAGCAAATGAATTACAGTTTTGAAGAGAACGAGATGCCTTTTGACATCCTCGCACGTTTCGGTCTGACGCAGACCATGATAGAAGACCTGCCTACCGATGTCCTCCAGAACATCTACAATGGCAGGAAGTCACCAGTCTTGCCTGTACATATCACGGCAGACGATGGTGAAGAAGTAAAGGCAAGAACCCGATTCAGTCTTGTTAGAACCGAAGAAGGCGGTGTCGATGTACTCTTCTATCCCCAACTTGACGAGTATGACCTCAAATTGTTCAATGAGACCCAGAGTCAGGACCTTCTTGCAGGAAAGCCTATCATTGGACATTTAGAAAGCAACGAGGTCGGCAAGGAGCTTGGTGGAAAATCTTTCTTCCAGCTTGACCCGGAAAGCAAGCAGGTCATGAGCGTTCCGACCCCTGTCATTGGTAGAAACATACAGTATATCGCCGACCGCTATCACCTCACTGGCGCAGAGATGCAGAAATTGCAGAACGGAGACATCCTTACCATTATTGAAGACGAGGAGGAATATTCCATTGGTATAGATCTCAATGCGAAGACGGGAATCCGTTTCGCAGCAGGCAACGACATGGTCTGGAAACGTGAAGGTAAGCGTGAATGGGACAAGTACAGTTTCGGCATCTTTGGCTGCTGGGCAATGGACGAAGCTGGCAACCTCGACTATGTACTCGAGGAAAGCTACACAGAAGAGATGTGGAACGAACTGAACAACAAGAGCAGAGCCAAAGCCATCAAGCTTTGAGCAGCACACCATCGTAGCACCCACATGCTCTTTCAACAAAGAGAAAGTATAAGGGCATATACCAAACAAAAGGAAGCCTACAGTAACAACCCTCAAAAACAAAACAATATGGCAAATGTAAAATACTACCCAGAAGATGTGCTCGTGGAGAAAGTCCAGAGCGGAGAATATGGCTGGCTTGACTATATCAACCATCACTCACCAGAATGGCAGAAGGAATACACCGCTTACTGCATGGAGAGAAATCTCGTCGTGAATGAAGAATCGGCAGAGGAATTTGTCGATTGGAAGGGTGAGCAGATTGAAGCCGGTGAATAAGTAATGTAACACCATTATAGAATATGTCTATCAGATCAAACTCATTACCAGTAGGAAGAGACCTGTCTCCAGAACTTCAGGAGATACTCCGACGCAATGGAATGCAAGCCCACATCATCCGACAAGGAGAAGGTTATCAGCTTGCAGTCCAAGGGCATGACTCTCCCCTGCTGACATACTCCATCACAGCGCAGCAGATGAGAGACCTTGTTGACTGGGGCACCAATTCAGCCAACAAGAAAGCCTATAATACCTTTGCCTCCCTTGTGAGCAACGATTTCTATATGCCCCGCAATTTTGTACACGCTCGCAATGCCAACGGACGTGTGGCCATGGGACTTCACGGCTACCGTATTGGTGTTGGAGAGTATGGCCGACTGCCATGGGACAGACGATGTGCCCACATGATGATGGATCCATACCACGGACGTTTCCTTGGATGGACACCAAGAAACCAAGAAGGATTCCACATGCGCCGTGTCGGTGGAGCCATGTTTATGCAAGGAGCACCTTTGGTGCCAGAACGCCCTGACGGCAGGATAAAACCAGGCGAAATGCAGAACGGTGGCTACGGCTTTTACTATAAGGGAGGACAACAGAACATGGTGCAGCAACCTTCACAGGACGTATTGTCAGACTTGCAATCTGTCATTCCCCCTGTGGAGGTGCGCCCTCGTTCTACAGAGCCCGCAAAGCCGTACAACGAGCTGATTACCTCCAAGGTCTATTTCAGTAACGAGAAGTGGCAGGAGTGCATTGCTTCTCATGGAATTGTCATTGACCCAACAAGCAAAACACTGACTATCCAGTCCACTGCGACAAGACAAGACTTTGTCTACGACCTTACCGATGAAGAGTTAAGAAAGCTCACCAGTAACTCCATCAAGGAAGTGTCTGTTCAGAATCGCATTGACCTCATCAACAATGTCATCAAGAATGATTTTCAGGACAAGCTGACCATGGATATGCTCAACTCAAAAGAGCAGATAGGTCTGAAACTCACCCCTGAGGTTGAAGCGGAACTCAACAGTCGGCAACAGATTGTTATCGACCAATCACAGCCACTTGTTTATGACGATCAAGCCGTAGTCGAGCCAGAAGACCGTAGTGTAGCCCATGTCGATGGCAACAGCCTTTACGAGATAAACGAAGGCAAAGGATGGTTCCGCGAAGGCAAGCACGGACGAGAAGTTCAGGTCGATGACATCAAGGTGGAGCCTGTCCGTGACGAAAAGGGCGAGATACAGAAAGACGAGAAAGGCAATGCCCTGTTCCGCATGACCGCCGTCATCAATGGCGAGAGCATCAGCCATGAAATAACCCAAAAGCAGTATGACAAATTCATGGCCATCGATGATTATCATCGCATGAAGCTCTTTTCTCATATTTTCAAGGAAGTTGATATGAAGAATGTGCCAGGTATGCAGTCAAACATCGGTGCAAAGATAGGAGGAGCCCTCCTTGCTGGCATTGCTATCATGGGAGAATTAGGCAGAGACCGATACGCCCCTGCCGTTTTTGTAGAACATCACCACGACCCACGTCCGCATGTCTATTTCAAAGGCAGTGTTGACTCGCCCCAAGACCTCGCTTCGAGAGCCTTCGATGCAGGACTCAATGCAGGAGAACATGGCGTAGGCATGGGACATGGAAGATAAAAAAACACAGATTTACAGCCAATGACAGACGAACAGACATTTGAGAGCTACCGTAACCGTCTTGACATCCGGGACGTACTGGAAGACGCAGGCTACACGCTCTACAAGCGTGATGGCTTGCGCTATCCTGCCTATGTCCGTTTGGACAGTGACGGACGAAGAATCAGTGGTGACAAATACCTTGTCAGCCCTGGTCGCAACTGCTGTTTCCAGCCACCGACAATCAAGCTATACTCCGTCACCTCCTTCATTTGGGAGCATCCAGACCTCTTCTCAGAATACAAGCAAGGTATCAAGGAGTCCGCCCTTGTCCATAAAGTTTGTCAGCGACTGCTCAATATGCCTGTAGAACAAACAAGAAAGAGAGTCTTTGACCCCGTCCGTGATGGAAAGCCTTTTGATATGAAGGACTATCAAGTTCAGCATTTCCATCCCAATGACTTTGACTCTCAGAAGCCATTCTATGTCTTCTTCAAGTCCAGAGGGATAGATTTTGCCACACGTTGTGCCTTTCATGATAGTTTTGTACTTGCTACGAAGGCAGAGAAAGACGGCAGCATCTACAAGAACCTCTCCTTTCCCATGTACATTCCCGGGCAACCAGACAGATGTGTTGGATTCGAGGAACGAGGTTATCCACGAAAGGACGGCACAGCCCGAAAAGGAATGGCGGCAGGCAGCAATGCAAGCGAAGGAATATGGATGGCCAGTCCCAAGGGAACAGACCTGAAAGATGCCAAGCATGTCTTTATCTTCGAGAGTGCCTATGATGCCATGTCCTTCTATCAGTTGCGGATGAAGCAGGAATCGGGATTGGACTATCAGGGACGGCTTGAATTGAAATCGGCAGTCTTTGTCTCCACAGGAGGAAACCCAAGCTACGGACAGATTCATGGTCTCATCACCCACGTCCCCAATGCCACGTTTCACCTTGCTTTCGACAATGACATGGCAGGTAAACAGTTTGCCGCCAACTTTGAGGAGATAGCGAGAGCCATGAGTCCTGTAGCCCCAGACAAAGTGGCGGTTGAGATGAAACCCTTCATTGAGAGCCTGCCAAAACCATTGGAAACAACAAAGGATTTGCTTGCCATTGATGACGAGCAATACGATGAACTTCCCAAGCCGTTACGAGAGCTCTATCTCAAATATGACTCAGCAAAGGAAGAAGCCTTGGAGTATCACTATTCCCCTTTCTTATGTCAGGAAGACAAACAGGATGCTGCGGACAAGATGAATCTGGCATATAAAGAGTTCAAGGATGCATTGTTTGAGAAACTGAATGTGAAGGATGGACAGAGTCTTCAACCTGTCAAGACCATACGGGAGACTCCATCAGAAGCATATAAGGACTTCAATGACGAGTTGTTGGACAAGAAGCAGTATGCCCTCACCGATGTCATAGAAACAGCCTTTGACGATGACGGCATAGACCTGACTGTTGAGCGACAGGAGGAGAACGAAGAGACTAAACATCACGGAATGAAGCGATAAGGAATATGGAAGACATCATCCACAGATTCAAGGTTATCACGTTGCGCCCCCACTGGTCGCAATACATCATCTCTCAGGGCTTGGCGTTTATCATCAGCTGCGCCCTCTTTCTCGTAGCAGGACATGACAGCATCACCTACAAGTGGCCGTTTGTCGTTCTCGGTTCCATCATGACATGCTTCATGCTCTATGGTTGCCTGTATCTCCACAAGCTGAGATACATCATCACCTCGGAGCAGCTCATTATCCAGCGTGGAGTCTTGACGAGAACCAGCGACTACATTGAGTTGTACAGAGTCGTTGACTTCAGTGAGAACCGTGATATACTTGAACAGCTGTTCGGCTTGAAGACCGTATGGATTTTCAGCGGCGACCGCACCAATCCCAAGCTCGACATCTACGGCATCAGGGAGAACATCGATGTGGTAAACATTGTACGTACAAGAGTGGAATACAACAAGCGAAGAAAGGGCATCTATGAAATCACCAACAGATAACATCATTATCCGTATCAGAACAATAGCCAAGGAATACGATGGCAGGTGGATGATTGTCTCTGCCATCGCCCTTGCCATGCTCCTGTTTGGGACAAGGGCACATGCCCAGATTGTTTCCAGCAATCCTCTGGAGTATGTTGCTTTGGCAGAGGGCAATGACCTTATCAATGGTCAAATCAAGCATCAGATTGAGGACCAACAAAAGACTGCACTTCTTCAAAACACCATCGCAGCAGAGTTTACTCAGATACACAAATGGGAGAAGAAGTACAACAGCTATCTGAAAACAGCATCTGGCTATGCCTCCACGCTGAAAGCATGCACCTCATTATATGATGACGGAGTGAGACTCTTCATCAACCTTTGCTCTTTGCGAAAGGCTATCGCATCCAATCCCCAGGGCATTGTAGCGACGATGAGTATGAACAACCTCTATATCGAGACAGCCACGGAACTCGTCACTGTATATACCACACTCAAAGAAGCCATAGCCAAGGGAGGCAACGAGAACATGCTGACAGGAGCAGAAAGAAGCAAAACCCTTTGGGAGTTGAACGACCGCCTTGCCCAGTTTAACAAGAAACTCACACGCCTGTGTCTCAGCATCCGCTATTACACCATGGCAGATGTATGGAACAATGTGACCGCAGGCATGATAGACAGAAGCAACGCAGAGATTGCCGCCCAGGCACTGGGAAGATGGCGCAGGTGTGCCAATGTAGTAACACCATAATAAAAGATTGTTTCAGGATAACAACATGAGTATTCGCATTTGTTCATACATAAGAATGGTTGTTCTCACCATCCTGTTCTTCGGGAAAGGCGTGAGTCTTCTTGCCCAGGGCAATGACCCTGTATTGGCAGGAATGATACTCATGTACACAGACAAAGCCAAGAAGGAGCTGAAGCAACAAGAGAAGATGATGCTTCTGGAATCCACAGGACATATCTGGATCAAGGAAGAGGTGGAAGGCACCTCTAACCTGCAGAAAGAGTTCAATGACTACCTCGACAAGTTCCACAGCATCATCACCTATGCTGCACAGATATATGGCTTCTATCATGAGATAGACCGTCTCATCGACCAGCTTGGGACATATTCCAACCAACTCGGCACTCACACCACCAATGCCCTTGCAGTAGCCCTTTCCTCCAACAGAAACAAGTTGTATAGGGAACTCATCATGAACAGCGTTGATATTGTGAATGACGTAAGGCAGGTCTGTTTGTCAGAGACCAAGATGACAGAGAAGGAACGTCTGGAGGTATTGTTTGGCATCCGTCCCAAACTAAAAACCATGAACAGGACACTCAAAAGGCTGATACGAGCAGTAAAGTACACTTCACTGGCAGATGTCTGGGCTGAGATTGACTACAATGCGCGGAGCGAGGCTGACAAACCTACCATCGTACAGCAATGCAAAGAACGTTGGAAGAGAAATGCCAAGGTTAGATAAAGTATAAGACATATCAGGATAACAAAATAACAAACAATCAATTATATCATAGAACCATGGGTTGGGCATCATTATTGAAAGCAGCTCTCCGTCTTGGCGGTAGAGCAACAAAGGCGACATTCTCCACGATGGGCAGTGCCGCACTACATCCGCAACAGACGTTGAGAGGAATGGGCACGGCAGTAAAGTCTGCGACAGTCGGAGGAACACTCGGCTATATCGGTTGGGAAAAGCTCACCACTGACAAGAGTGTGGTAGGCATTGTAAGCGATGCTGTCATTGGAGAAAAGACTACAGACAAGATTGGCGATACCATTTCAGACATCGGTGAAGGTGTCCGTGACATAAAAGACTCTGTCAATGGTCTCAGCAACGGTGTCAATGGAGCCGTCGAAAGCATTGACAGCAAATGGGAAGGCATGTCAGGTTTCCTCCGTGCCATGTTCTCTGGTCATGGCGGTGACATGATGGGAAATTTCTTCAGCAACATTGGTCGTGGCAACGTTTCAGGACTGAGCATAGTAGGGCTTATCGTTTCTGCTCTGCTTGTGTTCGGGCGTTTCGGGTGGCTTGGCAAGATAGCAGGAGCCGTTCTCGGCATGATGATGATAGGCAATAATTCCAGTCTGAATCAAGTGTTTGGAGGCAGCAGGGCATCACATAACACTCCCTCAGAGAGCAAGCAACCAGAAGTCGAGCATACCAATGGTGGTGGAAGACGCAGATAAACAAAACAACATAAAAGAGTACACAATGCAATTTACACAAGAAATGATGCTGCACTCCGACAGTGGCTATTGCATGCCATTCGAGGAAAGAAACGGAGACGTGCAGATGAGCCTTGGATATGGCAAGCAGAAACATCCGCAAACAGGAGAAACCTTCTTCAACCATGGAGTAGATTTCAAGGTTAACAACTACCTCCTTTCCGCTGTGGCTACCGGCAAGGTCACAGGATTGGGCAATGATGCCGTTCATGGTATCTATCAAGTCACACGCTACGGGGACTATGAAGTCATCTACAGCCACCTGAGCAATGTCTTTGCCAACTACGGGAAAGAGGTCAAGGCAGGTCAGGTTATTGCCGTCAGTGGCAGCTCACTGCACATCGAGGTGAAATACAAAGGAGAGGAACTCAACCCTTTGGAGTTTCTGACGATGATCTACAGCAACCTGAAGGTCCTGGAGCAGCATGGCAGACCTGGTGCCGCGCCACAGTTCGTCACTTTGGACATGGATGTGCGCACTGCATACGACAAAGACCAGGAAGAGATTGAGAACTTGATGATGCGGTTTTTCCCAGACTACATGACAGACATGAGTAAGGGCATTTACGTCTTACCCGAGCATACGGAGCTTACCTTGCGCAACATCTTCACCATGTCTGCCATGAAGCATTACTTCTTCGAGACCATTCCAAGCATGGCAAACCCACTGGGTATGGGTGCCAAGAGCATACCCATTGCAGAAAGAGTGCAGAACCTGCTGATAGCCGATTTCCTCAACTATCTTGCCTTGCGACATCAGATATTCCTGTCAAGCATGAGTGCTGTCGAAAAAAAAAAGCCCAAGACAGAGCCATAGCGACGAGTGGTCTGGTGGATCCACTGGCGGGATTGGAAATTGACGTACAGAGTTTCGATATTCCCCGGCTTGTCAGTGTCTATCCAGACAAGTCTGGTATCAGATGGTGGACAAAAGCATGGTTTAACAACAGCGAAGCAGGCGAATCCGCCATCGAGATAGAACGTGAGCTTGCCATCAAGTTCATCAATGACAATATTGAGAAAGACGCATGGCTTGAAGAGTATTTCCCGAAGCAGATGGAGGTCTATCACAACGCCATCGAACAGACCAGAGAACAAATCCTCAATCAATTAAACCTCTAACGTATCAAGTATGGCTGAGTCAGAACAAGACAAAATATTCAGAACAAAGGTAATCCCGATTATGGATAACGTTCGGGACAGGCTTTTGAGAAATCAGGCGGACGAGTTTAGGGAACACTCCTTTTCTTTCGGCAGCTTGATGGCTGGTGCCATTGGTCCAGACGGAGGCATGGCAGCAACCCAATCCTATAATGACAGGTTACGATATACAGGAAAGTGGAACTCCAAGACCACTGAGGACTATATCGAGATGGTCAAGAAAGAGTTAAAGCTTGTGGGTGTCACGGTTGATGCAGCCATGGAAAAGAAGATGATAGACAAGATGATAAAGGACAAGATTCCTCGCTCATCCATTGAATATATCATCAGGAAAGCAGCCACAAGCACCCTTTTCTACCTTCCCCAAGAGGTGGCAAAATCACCATTGGAAAAAAGCATGGATGCAGAAGCCGAGCGACGTTATAACCCGTCAGCATGGGAGAAAAACACAGGACGTGCCATAGGTTCTGTCACCGACCTCCTCTGTATGGGAGGTTTTGGCGGTGGTTGGAAGACTGCTGCCACCTGGGTCGGCGGCGATCTTGTCTTGTCTCATTTTGCAGATAAGCATGAAGACCGTTCCGATGTTCCCCTTGTCATCCGTCCCGGCATGGAAGAAGAATATCGTAAAGCTCAGAAGGCGGTCAAACAGCAAGAGCAAAAGGAGGAGAAGCAAGGCTCCACAGCAGAAAGCAAAGAAGTCGCAGAAGAGGAAACGCCAACTGAAACACCTGCATCACCTGAGCAGACACCAGCAGAGCAAACTGCCGATACTCCAGAACAGACCAATATGGACGGTTGGCAGGGATTGCTCACCTCTTTTGGGCTGAATGGGATTGGAGACATAACCCATAACCTTGGCTATGTGTTGGCCATGCTTCCTGATATGCTTGTAGGATTGTTTACTGGCAAGACGAAGTCCATCAATCTGAAGGACAACATGATGCCTATTGTCTCCATTGTGGCTGGAATGTTTGTCAGAAACCCCATCCTAAAGCTGGTACTTATTGGCATGGGAGGGTTGAACCTCATCAACAAGGCTGGGCATGAAGCGATGGACAACTTTAAGGAACAGCAACATCCAGAGACAAGCCACTCACAGACTCATTACCGTGTCTATCCAGACGAGCCCCTCAATGGGCGTATCGTCAATCCTGAGATACGTGCCAACTGCCTTGTTGCGACGATAGACCGTGTACCCTGCACCATTGCTCTTCCTGACAGGGTTGTTGATGCCTACGCACAGGGAGCGTTACCACTCAACACCCTCGCCAATGCCGTATTGGCAAGGCATGACCAGATGCGCCAGATGGCATCTGAGAACTATGAGGCAAACGAGCGACAGACTATTGTAAGACCACTTGCTCAAAGATAACAGATCAGATATGAAAAGATATTGGTACAAGTTCCGTGTCAAGTACGGCAAAGTCCTCGACACGGGAAAGCAGAAGAAAGTCAGTGAAGAGTATCTTGTCGATGCAGAGAGTTTCACTGAGACGGAGAAGCGTGCCGCCAAGGCAGCTACCGACCTCATTGGTACAAGAGACTTCGACATCACGGCCATCTCACGTGAGCCTATCACTGAAATCCTCCACGAAGAGGAGAATGAAGACAATCACTGGTACAAGACCGTTGTATCATTGGTTAGTGAAGATGCCGAGACTGGGGTGAAGAAGTTCTCGCCGCAGACCATCTATGTCAATGCCTCAAATACCACAGAGGCAGACCGTCTGCTCAGGGAACACATGTCGGACACCCTGTCCGATTGGGAAGTAAAGTCCATCACTGAAACAAAGGTACTTGGAGTGCTGGGCTACAAAGGATAACAAAGACAGCTGAATTATGACAGAAAAGAATCAACAAGAGAAGATGGCCGCAGAACGTCAGGTGGAACTGTTCACCCATGCTTTTGAGAAAGCCAAGGATAATGGAGGCGTTTGGTTGGATAACAAAGGCCGTAAGGCTCCCGGACTCTACCAGAAGCATTTGCAGGTATCACCCTTCAATGCCATCATATTGGGTATGCACGCAGACCAGCACAACTATAAGACCAACCAGTACACCCTTTTCTCTGATGCAAAGAAGCGAGGAGAATCCGTACAGACCAAGGAAAAAGGCGTGCCTTTCCTATGGTACAGCTGGAACGAGTATGTCAGCAAGAGTAATCCTGATGACAGGATTAGCCGTGCCGACTACCAAGCCCTGTCAGCAGAGCAACAGTCCGACTACAAAGGCATCCGTACCCGTGAGGTTCGTGCACTGTTCAATATTGAGCAGACCACATTACCCATGGTTGACAAGACTTCCTATGAGAAGGTAGTACAGGACTACGGACGTTTGGAAGACCGTGTCGATGTGGCAGCAGCCTCAGAAGAGATCCGACATAGAGTAGAGAATTTGTTGGCAAGCGCAGGTCAGTATATGGTTGAAATCCGTCCCGATTCATCTGGAGTGGCACATTACGACAGCACGAAGGATGTCATCTTCTTGCCAGAAGTCTCATCCTACGAGCACTATGAGGACTACGCAAGAGATGCCGTTTCTCTCCTTGTCTCTGCCACAGGTCATCAGCAACGCCTTGCCCGTGAAGGAATGGGGGTTAAGAACGGCAAGACCTCACCAGAAGATGCCGAGAAGCAGGAACGCCTGATTGTGGAGGTTGCCACAGCTGTCAAGTTGCAGGAATTGGGCATTGCGGCAAAACTCTCTCCTGAAAGCTTGAAGATAACCGATTATTGGTCAAGGGAACTCAGAGAAAACCCCTGTCTGGTGGACATCGTAGAAAGGGATGTCAACAATGCCATTGATATGCTCCACAAGGCTGAAAGAGGAGAGAAAGTAGAGCTCAACAGCCAGGCAGCACAGAAACAGATCAACGCCATCCGCAGCATCCTCCCGAAGCATTTCTATGTGGCTGACGAAATCAAGACCTTGCCTAACAGGGACACCAAGGAGTTTGTCATCGTCAAAGCCCCCAGCAGCAAGATGGCTGATGTGGTTCTTCCCGAAGGAGCGTCGTTGGGTGCAGACAATGATATTCCAGGAATGAACAAAGGACGTATCGAACATGCTTTGCAGAAAGAAGGTTATGACACGGTCACCTTCTACAATGCCGATGGCTCCATGGGCTATCGTCCTGACGACAGTTTCTTTGACGGAAAGGCTGTTTCCGTTGCCCGGCTCAACAAATGGAACTTAGACACCATCACCCTTCTCGACGTGTCGGATGCCGTCAAGCGTTCTGGTGCCGTTGACTTCGAGAGGATTCTCATGATGCGGGACGATGACGGCAAGTGGGCACTCTACATGAAGCCTGAGAACGAGAAGAGCTTCTGTGTCTATCCTGACAAAACAGATGTCAACCTCTTTTTCACGACCGTAAAGCAAGGTAACGAGGAAGTGACAGAGTCGATGCGTCAGGATATGGCGCAGAAATACTACCTTGCCACCACAGAGAAGCCCGAACAGAGGGTTGACATTTTCAAGAGCGATGCGACTCCCGAAGAACTCAACCAGATTGAGAGAGTCAACATCTTCAAGACCAAGGCCACCGAGACACAACCCAGTGTTATCCTCTGCTTGCCTACGGTGAACGGGGAGAAACTCAGACCTCGTGAGGTCACCCCCTCTCAATGGCAACGCCTTTGGCTTGCGGATGACATGCAGGACTACAAGAAGCATCTTGCTGCCAGTCTGTTTGCTGATGTTCTGCGTAAGGGTCGCACAGATGCTGTCGCTGTAGGTACAGACAAGTCCGAGCAGGAGGCACAGACTGAGGATGTCGCTCAGAAGCCTGTTCAGCAGGAAGATAAGACAGAGGAGGATTCCAAGAAGGAAGATAAGCAAAAAGAAGAAGCCAAGGAAGAAACGACAAAGGCAGAGACCAAGGCGGTGGCTGCTGCCAGCCTCTCTCCCATGCTTAAACAATTCTACGACCTCAAAGCCAAGCACCCGGATGCCATATTGCTGTTCCGCTGTGGTGATTTCTACGAGACATACTGCAATGATGCGGAAAAAGCTTCCAAAATACTTGGCATCACACTCACCAGGAGTAATCGCACCAAGGACATTGAGGGCAAGCCGCTCAGCATGGCAGGTTTTCCATACCATGCCCTTGACACCTACCTCCCCAAACTGATTCGGGCAGGCGAGCGTGTAGCCATCTGTGACCAGTTGGAGGCTCCTAAAAAAAATCAGGAATCCGCTGAAAACCAAGTGGTGGAAAGTGCCAGGCAAGAAGAGAGCAAATCATCTGGAAGACACCGCTAATGTTTAGACCGACATGTCAAAGAACAAAGAATACATAGAGAAGTATGCAGAGTATGCCATGGAGCAGATGCGCCGCTATGGCATACCTGCTTCTGTTACCCTGGCACAAGGCATCTGCGAGAGCGCAAGCGGACAGAGCGAACTGTCTCGTAAGGGCAACAACCATTTCGGCATCAAGGCTACCTCCAGTTGGATTCAGAACGGAGGCAAGTACCTTGTCTATACCGACGACCGTCCTAATGAGAAGTTCTGTCAGTATGCTTCTGTGGGAGACTCCTACGAGCACCACTCCAAGTTTCTGAAAGAGAACAAGCGATACGCAGCCCTTTTCAAGCTCTCCCCTGACGACTACAAGGGATGGACTGCTGGTCTGCAGAAGGCGGGCTATGCTTCCAGCGGCAAGTATGCTTCCACGCTTCAAAGCATCATTGAGGCTAACGACTTGCAGAAATATGACCGCATGGTCATGCAGGAGATGCAGGCGCAAGGCAAATCCTTTGGTGTCGCTGCCAACCCTCGTAGCAACGAAGGGCTGAGAGTTCAAACTGCTGAGACGGACTCAGAGAACAAACATTACTCTTATCCCTTGAAGCGCAGTGAGTTTATGCTTGTCACCTCGCCGTTCGGAATGAGGGATGACCCAATGAATCCTGGTGCAAAGCAGATGCACAAGGGCATTGACATCCAAGCGAAGCATGACGAAATCCTTGCTACAGAAGACAAAGGTAAAGTCATCAAGGTGAATAACAACACTGATGGTGGTGCCGGTCGTTATGTCACTGTGGAATACAGCAGACCGAATGGCAACAAGTACCAATGCACGTATATGCACCTTAGCCGCATCGATGTCAAGGTTGGCGATGAAGTGAATGCCGGACAAAAGCTTGGCATGTCTGGCAATACTGGCACCCGGACAACGGGTGAGCACCTTCATTTCAGTGTCAAGAGTGTGTCATCTGATGGTACGAAAAGGGATATAGACCCTGCTGCCTATCTGGCGGAGATTTCTCAAAAAGGAGGAGTTACTCTCCAGACCATGTATAACGGCAAGGATATTACAGCCCAGTATAAGGCACAAAATCCTATAGATGGAAACACTGTCAGTGAGGTTGCAAGCAATCCAGAGGACTGGATGAAGAAGCTGCTTTCTTCCGAAGACAGTGGCGTTAACATGCCTCTCGGAGACCCTGTGATAGAACTCATGATGACTATGTTCACCTCCCTCATGGCTCTTGCATTGCAGATTGACAACAAAAGTGAGGAGGAGAAGATGCAGAAGGCAACGGAAGCTGCCATCACCAAGTCCATCGACCTCACCTCTCTTCTTCCCTCTTATAGAATTTGTTCCATCACGCTACAGGGAAATAAGCCATTCCTTCAAGTGGACAATGGTAGCGTGCAGTTTTCTCGTGAGCTTACGAACGCTGAAATCGTTAAGATACAGCAGACCCTTGGCAACACGGCGTTAAGTCAAGAGGAAAAAAGAAGAGCCATTGCCACCATCATCAACTCCGCTGTTGTCTCTCACCAAATGTCTCAGAATTATGAGAATGGCATGGGTGCTCAGGCAGACAGACAAGAATCAGTTCAAATCAGATAATTCGTACAACAAAACAATTCTATTATGATCAAATGTAACGTAACAGTATGTGGCACCATATCACGCCAGGCGCAGATTCGTGCCAACAAAGAAGGGAAACAATTCATCTCGTTCGGAATGAAAGTCGTTATCCCTGCCAAATCAGGCATCAACAAGACGATTGAAATCAGTGTTGCCAAAGACACGGACAACCAAGGCGAAGCCGTCAATTATCCTGTTGGTTCACGCATCGAGGTGGCTGGTGTACTCCAGTTTCACAAGAAAGGGGACATCGTCTATTACAACCTCTCCGCTACAGGTGTGAACAACTTCAACGCCAGTAGTCAGGACGCTATCACTGGCAGCATGGAGTTCCGTGGTACCATCGGGAAACAGGTTGATGTGAAGACGGACAAGAAGGGCAATCCCTACACTCTGTTCTCAGCTTACAGCAGTGAGAAAGACGGTGATGCTTATGCCTACACATGGGTGCGTTTCATGCAGTTCGGTTCAGCAAAAGAAGAATGGGTACAGGCAAAAGCTGGCATCAATGCCAAGGGAGACCTGCAAATAGGAGTCTTCAATGACCGCATAGACCTGACTTGCCGTGTGGCAGAACTCACACAGTGGGAGAAATCTATCAATCAGTCTAACTAAACGAAACTGATATGACAGGACAAAAGAAATACAATACAGATGGAAAGACCAGCGAAGACAGGGCTCTCGATCTCTTTGCAGACATGATGATTGAACGCATCAAGTCGCTGAGCAGCAAAGATGGTTGGAAGAAGCCCTGGTTCACCGAGGGCTCGCTGTCATGGCCAAAGAACCTTTCTGGACGTGAATACAACGGCATGAACGCCTTGATGCTTATGATGCACTGCGAGAAGAATGGTTACAAGCTCCCGATTTTCTGCACGTTTGACCGTGTCGCCGGGCTTAACTTCACCAAGGACAAGCAAGGCAAGAGACAGCAGGCGAAAGGCAGTGGTGGTGAAGCGTTGCCACAGGTAAGCATTTTGAAAGGCGAGAAGAGTTTCCCTGTCTTTATCACCACCTTTACTGTTGTGGACAAAGAGACCAAGGAGAGGGTGAAGTATGATGACTACAGACTGATGTCAGAGGAACAGAGACAGAAGTATAATGTATATCCAAAATTGCAGGTTTACAACGTCTTCAATGTCTCGCAGACCAATCTTCAGGAAGCACGTCCCGAGCTGTACAAGAAACTCGAGGAATCCTGTAGGCAGTCAAAACCAATGGAAATGGGCGAAGACTTCTCTTTCCCACCTGTGGACAAGATGATTAAAGAGGACGGGTGGATTTGCCCCATAAAGCCCATCTATGGCGACTCGGCATACTATTCCATCAGCAAGAATGAGATTGTTGTGCCAGAGAAGAAGCAGTTCAAGGATGGGGAATCATTCTACTCCAATCTCTTTCATGAAATGACCCATTCCACGGGAGCAGAGGGGCAATTGAACCGTATCAAACCTACATCTTTCGGTTCTGAAGAGTATGCCCGGGAGGAGCTTGTTGCTGAACTGACTGCTGCCTTGACAGCACAGCGATACGGCATGACCAAGCACCTGAAGGGTGATTCCGCTGCCTATCTGAAATCCTGGCTTGACTCACTGAAAGAGTCTCCTCAGTTCATAAAGACCACGTTGATGGACGTGAAAAAAGCCAGTTCGATGCTCACACAGCACATTGACAAAATGGCGTTGGAGATTGAGAAGGAAGAATCCGTCAGGCAGGATAACGGAAATGGAAAAAGCTATCTGTCTGTAGAGGACGGAGACCATGCTGTCTTAGCCTATAATGGTTCCGCGGTGTACATCCAGCATCATGAGAAGGAGGACTCTGTGAAAGTCGCTGTCCCAACGGATAAAGGACTGGAGGTAAAGTTCACCCTTCCCTATGACCACACCAAAGACCTTGACCGAAACTTTCAGGAGGCTTTTGCTCAATACAAATGTCAGACGGAACCTTCCGAAACGAAAGAGAAAGTCTATTATGCGTCCGTTGCCTACCTGCAATCGACCGATGACACCTTAGAATTGGACAAACTGAAAGAGCGCGGTGACTATGATGGCCTGCTGAGACTTGCCAAGGATTACTATGACGGAAACGGCATGGATGAAGAGCAGACCTATAAGAAACCATGTCAAAACAGGGGCGATGACCTGCTGATTGAGGACAAGGATTTTGCCGTGGTGTATAATGGTAGCGTGGGAGGTACTTATGAAGTATTTGCCAAGTATTCAGAGCAGGATGTCCGTAATCATATAACGCGCTATGGCATCGGGCGTGCCAGTGAGGATGTGAGGGAGGTCGCAAGAGAAATGACCCATGAGGCATTTACTGCAATGGCTACACGTAAGCTCCCCATCTTACACATGCCTAATGATTCTCTCCTCTATCTTCAGTACAACAAGGAGAAGGACAGCATAGATGTTGGAACCGTAACAAATATCGGATTATCTGTTAAGCATTCATTTCCCTACGACCACGACCAATCCATGGACATGAACATTCAGGGAGTACATGACCAACTCCAGGACATGAAGGAATATCAGCAAGAAGAGCATGTAGCTAAATCAGCCTTTCATCGGTAAAGTTTTTCATGTCAAGGAAAGATTATCAGCCGCAAGATGTGTTGTCTTGCGGCTGATTGTGTTATTCCATGTTCCTTACGACACCCATAAAGAGCAATTCATCATATTCGCCTGTTATTGCAAACGCAAATGATCTGTCTAACCTCATTGTCAGAGGTTGCAGCATTTCATCTGGTGGCGGACATCCTACTTCGTATTCTGCTATTGTCAGAGCGGAAAGAATAGATTGTTTTTAAATGGTTTTCAATATCTCAATCAATTCTACTTCTATCGATACACAACAAGAGGCATTACAATTCTTATTTACATCCTTCGAATGCCTCTTGTTGCTTGATAAATAATTATTCAAAAAAGAAATTCGTATTAGGCGATGACGATCTTAGTTTATGAAAAATCTATATGATTACTACATTCTTGTTTAAGGTTTATCATTTCTGCAAATGAACCTTTTGGACAATTTATGAATGTTACATGACCTTTGCTTTGTTTTGCAGCACGAGCTATTTGAGTAATCAAAGATGACCCTTTTGAGTTGTCGCAGACAAAACAAGCTCCGGACTTAGCGATTTGTAAAGCGTCAAAATTTGCATCAAGTGGAGTTTCATATTTTACAAGTCCTGGGGCTTTTGCTGCAAAAATGGACATATTGTCTATCGTTGCCTTATTCTGAGTATTCTTGACATTAAAAATAGTAATTGTTGCTCCACTATTTTTTGCAAGTCCAATTAAAGTTCCGATGTCCGACAAACTATAATGTTCCCAATCAATTCTTATTGATACACCAGCAGTGACCTTGTTTCTCAAATCTTGAATGTTTCTTGTATTGACAGAGATATTACTTGTATTATTGTTTCTCTTCTTTATCGTGCTTGCAGCGACTCCTCCTGCTACCACACCTGAGACAGTTGTGGTTCGCTTTGCACTTCTGCTAGAACTAGACGTACGATCTACAAGCATATACAAAACGAAGAGTGCAAAAAGGACAATTTGAATAATCCAACGATTATCAGAAATGAGATTTTCCCAATGCACATTGAATCCTAAGAATGCCAATAGATAGTGACTTATCCATAAGCAACCATAAGTTAATCCAACTAATAGCCATGCCATTACATATGCATATCCAGAAATAGGGATTGTGCTAAGAAACTTCCTTTTCCCAATTACAAGTGCTGCCAATATAACAGGCAGTATGATTTTTGCAATCATTATATAGTTCATAGTTCCTGATTTGCTATTAAATTGATTTTAAAAGGGTTTCGATATTCTCTATTAATTCAGTTTCTGTCGCAATTGTTTGGATTGGGAAATAATAGCCCTTTGTATCGTTTGGGTTCTTCCATTTATCTTCCCATGCGTCAGTCATCAAACAAATGGTATTATTACCATATAGCTTAAATGAATGATCTTTGTACCTAAAATTGAGATACAATGCTTTAATATGTTTACCAATTCGTCTTTCACGCTGATCCTTATGAATCTCAAATATTTCTGAATTATCAATAATTGAAGATATGCGTCTGTAGGCTTCGTTTCCAATAATTAGACTTGCCCAGTGGTAATACCCTTGTCGTCGTTCGTAATTCGTCCATATATATTCTCCTTCATCTTTCCATTTTGTTTGGAGATACCCTGTACCTCCAAATGCGACTTCACAAAGATCGATAATATCTTGATGCAAGCATGATATTGGTCCTCTTTGATCGTTCTTTAAGAGAAAATTATGCAAGTATGGCTGTATTTTGGAGTCTAAAATGATTGTACGCAGATGTTCGTCATTATTCGAAACCCAATGAAAATATATACTGCTTAATGCTTGGGAAGGGATATAAGGTGTAAGTAACTTTATCGTGTGGCGAGATTCTTTATCTGTAGGAATAAGTTCTCTTACGTTTGATGATTTTTGAGCAAAAGAATTCCAATCCTCTTCACCATTAGCTCCTGTGAATAGGAAACGAATTGCACCCTTGAAGAACGCATACCCCTCCATCACCTCTATATCCGGATATTCTGCAAGTTTGCGTGCTTTACATTGCTCTTCAAGTAATTGTTCTTTATTGTGATTGCATTCTATAGTTGAATCTTGAGTCAGGTAAGAAATAATATCATGAGAATGTGGAGCAAGTATATCTATTTCAGATATAGTGGGTAGGAAGTTTGACTTGTCCACTCGGTTTTCACATATATTCCATAACACACGATTCCATTCTGCAAATGATTGATTCTCAAATTCCCCATGAATTAGATAAGCACAGCATCCATAGAATATTAACTGTTGGGTATTTGTTAAAGTCGTTATATCCGACTTCTTTTCACTTTTATATTTTGGTACGAAGTCAAAGGTTTCTCCCCACGCAGATTTACACGTGATTTCATGTCCGCGTAGGTTATCCATTATTCTAATAAAATTTTCAACAGAACTTTTGTCCAAGACCTCCTTATAAGGATCAAATTGTGTGAATGTTCTTGATATTTTATTTATAACAATTGATTTCTCTTTATTTTTTTCGTATTTCTTAATAGCTTCTAATCGGACATATCTTCTGATAAAAGCAAAATAGATTTCATCTATAGATATGTCATTAGTCCTGGCATCAGACCATCTATTATTCCAAAATATATCTGTCCATTCCACATCTAATTTTGCCGCAAATTCTAATGCTGCTGTCTCACCTAAAATTTCTGATGCTTTTGAGAACTGAACCAGCTCAGTCTTGAAATTCTCAAAGTCTGTAAGCTGTTTGCCACGAGCATTCATCTTTACATATAATTCATCGCTGTCATTAAGGCTTACATTCAACTTATGAAACACAATACACTTAGAAGAAGTAAGTCTATCCCAAAGATTCTGGAAGTCATATTCTTTATCAGAAAACATTTCTTCAAGACCATCAACTATATCATTGCCGTACTTATCTGTAATTTCTGTACCAGCTATCATGTTTAGCATACCTATGATAGTAGGGTCTTGTTTATATTGATGGTAGAACCACGTTTGTTGCATAATCCAGGTTCGAATAGAAATATTCTTGCCTATTTCTGTATCTTCTACTGGTATTGGGAGTAATCCACATAAAGATCTGCAGAAATCAGATGAAGAAATGCGAGTTTCATAAGAGAATTTTGTAAAGACATCCTGTATCTCTGGATAATAAAGCATTCCTGATTTATATGCAATATACCAATGTAACAACCATAGCGTAGTCAATCTTTGTTGCCCATCCAAGGGAATGAACATAGTTTCATTATCAACCCCATAAACAAAGTCCAGGGGAAGTTCTGTTTTTTCACATACTGCCTTTTTAAGCGCATTTAAGAAGCTATTTCGTTTATAAACCTCTTTTCGATGTCCTAAAGCATAATCACGTTGTATAGTAGGTATGCAAATCTTTTTTATGGCGTTGGATGATATTAAATTCCAAAATGATATTTTTTCCATAAAAGCAACATTTTATTAAAGGGAAACATTGAAATCGTTCTTAAGACTATCGAACATTTCTTGCCTGTAAGCAAGTGCATCAGTCTTTGTCCATTCTCTATGAGATGTTGAGCTGGCGGTATATGACTTAATAAATGCGTCTTTTGTGCAGATAGGAACAAATGCTACAGAGTTTGGTGCGGATTCTTCTTGTAAATCATTATTAAGCACATATTTTTTCCCCATTTCTTTGCCCATAATTATTCTTCTTTTAACAGGGAAGATGGAGTTGCCATAACTTTTATTTGTATGTTCATCCAAGAGACAAAAATTCCATATTTGATTTTTCTGTTTATGATCTAAACGCTCATCTTTTTTTATTGAGTTAATCTGTTCTTCTTCGAGATTCTTGCGTATGGTATTGAAATCCTTGTCATCGCATTTATCTTGAATAAAGTTTATAATGTCATTTCTATTGATTTCTGAGATTTCTTTATCTAGAAGGAATGTCTTTAACCATTCTTTTTGAGCTTCTTTTTCAGATAAATCGTTATCAGTATTTGACGCAATATGCTCAACATTCCAATTCTCTTGTTTATAAAGGTAGAAAGGAAATTTATTAAATAATTGAGTCTCTGATTTCTTGTTCATGTTCCTATTCAAAATAATTATTCTTTGGATGTTGAACAACAATAAGATAGGTGTACATGCTGTTTTGTCTGGATTACGCTCCTCGTTGTATTTATATTGCCTTGCAAGATTGTTACAATCTGATTTTTTTATAATGGCATTGATTTCGCCTTTAAGGTGAGTCTTGAATTTACTAATGGTCATACCAGGTTCCACCCATTTATCTAGTAATGTTGTAATGCAATTTGGGTTAAAAATTACAAGGAAACCAATATAATGATATACTTCAATCTCATTATACCAATGTACGAGTATGTTGAATATCCTATTTACTTGATTCCATATTTTTTGAAATGCAGAATCCTTATAGTCCTTGAAGAAAGAATAAAAGTATCTGAATGTGGTGTAATGATCATTACCTGTTTCTTCTTTTGGCTGATATTCAAGAAGATTTTTATTCTTAATGAGTTCGAACAAAAAATCAATTCTTGTTGATCTGTCATCTTCAACAGGTCTTATAAAACACCAGAATGCTTCATCGTTGAAAGTGTTCTCAATCTTGTTCCATTCAATAGCAATGCTTTTCTGAAATAATATACTATCTCCCGAGAAATTACCTTTCTTCAGAAGCATTGCCTTGATCAATTCTGCATTTGTCAAGGAAATTTTGTTTTTGTTCAGTCTTATAAACGTTGCAACCTCATCATCTGTAGTACAATACCAAATGAATTTAACTCTTTTGTTCAAACTGTCTGTCAATAGCTGTTTGAATGATTCTTTTTCTTCAGAGTGCTTACTTTCAAACCAATTTTTGATTGTCAAGTATGCTTGATTGACATGGTGCTGGTCTATATTTTTGTGCTCCTCAGAATACCTATTGACTTGTTGACCTTTTCTTGACTCATAATCAATTTCTATTTGTGTTATTCCCAGATAGCCCAAGAGAATAGTTATAGTTGTTAAACGCTGTTGTCCATCAACTACATGATAGGTATTGTCACCTGAACTGTATACGACAAGTGGCTGTAGTGAATATACAGTCTTATCACTATGAATAAACTCGCAAAGGTCATTCAGCAAGTCAGATACGTTTACCTGTTGCCAGCGATAACCTCTTTGATAACTTGGAACAAGAAATTTCTTTCCAGTCTGTTCTTGTTCTTTTATCAGTTGATATATTGATTTCTCATTTTCCATGCGAACACAATTAAATTATAATTTTCCATTACAATAATTCATTTCTGCTAAATCACACCATCCTGCATCTTTAATTTCACGGAGAAACAAGCGTGCACACATTTCTGCATCATCGCCAGCACGGTGATGTTTACCTTCTGGTATCTCAAATTGTTCACAAAGATAACCAAGGGAATTACATCCAAAGTCATAATTGTGACGCGCTGCGCGAAGTGTACAATAATAGTCAATATCAGGAGTTTCAAGGTCATAGAACTCCAAAGATTTACGAATACACGAAATGTCAAATGCGGCATTGTGTGCAACAAGTATAGGTGTGTCAGCAAGATATTCAAGTATCTCTGACCATACCTCTGGGAACTCTGGAGCATTCTCTGTATCTTCAGGATGAATCCCATGGATTTGGATGTTCCAATAGGAATACGCATTATCTTCAGGTCGTACCAACCACGATTTGGTTTCTACGACCTTGCCATCTTTAACAACACAGATTCCTGCTTCACATATAGAAGCTCGTTTTCCTGTAGCTGTCTCAAAGTCTATTGCTATGAAGTCTAATCCTTCCATTGTTAATCTTTATAATATGACGTCAAGGTTTTAGCAAGGTTACGCATCTGGTCACGAAGTTTCTTTGGCTCCAGGATTTCAACTTGATCACCTTGTTGCATTATAAGTTGCATGAAATCATAAGTCAACTTCACGTCATATGAGAACGTAGTTGATTCTTCATCGTTTTCAAGTTCTGTTTGAGACTCATGTAGCGGTAAAGTCCTGAGATAGTCTGGAGCGTTCCAATACGCCCTGAGAACAACGTGCTCAATAGGGTCATCACTTGGTATGATGCCTGTACAACCTTTGTAAAATTTCTTCATGTCGAAGTTTTTCTTCATTACGAAGGTCTTGTCAAGTATCGAGGCTTCAGAGATTCGATCTAATCCGTAAGCACGTATCTCCTTGCGAGGAGAATAACCTTCTTCTCCCTTATGTTTCTTGTTGAGCCAAACGTAGTATGGGTTATTAGCTATGATATACCAGCGTCGTTTCACAACTTTTAGGCAATACGGTTCTATCTCAAATGTGTTAGCATAATCCTTTCCGAAGCCTTGATGGGTTATCTCTACAACCTTGTTCTCACGTATAGCTTGCATGAATAGGGTTAGCCATGTATTGCCAGAAGGTATTTTCTCAAACTCTACGCGGTCTTTCAGTTTGCTGTCTGCCTGTATCTGATTAAGTGTAGCATAGGAGTCTATCAGCCAACTGCGAAAATTATCACCCTCCAGTTCACGAGGGTTCATTATATGATACTTGTACCCCTTAACATCAGGGTCAAGTTCTATGATGATATTGAATATGTCCTGTATAGCTTTTCGATGATTATGGAATGTGCGTAGGGGAAGGTCGTCGCCATCTCCATAACTGAGTCCGCTCTTTTGCCACTTATCATTGATTTCCTTGTAGGAAAGATGCTTGTAGTGGCGCAACGTATCTACAAGCCATACGTATCGTCCGAATTGATTTGCTGGCATAATTTAAGATTTTATCGTTTGCAAAGATATATAACCTATGAAATAAAACGGCATATCTTTAATTTTATTGTGTAAATCTGCATTTTTATAACTGAAAAGACACAAATTGCTTCTCGTTAGGCACATCTTGTGTGTCTGAATATATTTTTTTAAGTCTTTCTTCAGGAGTCAGAAAATGTCTGATGCAGATATTTCTTGCCTCGACTTTGCCAGCCAATCTGTAGTATCGTCTATCTTTGTTGCTTCCACCACGGGCAAAATCCTCTTCTTCTTGAATAAGATGCTAGACTACTTTTTGTGTTTTAGTTCGCTATTCTTAACCTCTTCACCTTCAAAGAGGTTAATCAAAGTCTCTTTTATAGTCATTTCGATTTCTTCTTTATGTTTGAAGCTATTATTGTTACCCTCATTTCAGCAGTTTCATTACTCTCTTCAAGCCCCCAACGCCATTGGGTTGCAGGTGTGAACATCTGTACAAATGTGTTGATGGCTTCATTCTCACTCATCAGCATAGGTTCCTGTTTGGGGCTTCTAATGTAAATAACGACGCTGCTAGCAGAAAAAAGGTCATAATCTTTTGCAATAGTACATGTATGTAGTACTGCATCCTCGATAGCATCTGCGCAACGATTATGTCCTGTAGCTTTGCCATGAAGGACAATTGCATTACCAGCACCTTCCAACACCTCTTTTATATCAGATGAGTCTATCGGAATGATGGCATCGTGGAGATAGAAGATTTCTCCTATCTCCTTGATGTCTGCATCATTTGGATTTTCAAAAAAACAGGTTCTTCATGTTAGCCACGTTTGCGAACATTCCACGAAAGCCCTTTGTTTGTCGAGTAGAACAGCCCTTTTTCTGTAGTAGCAAGAATTTCCTTGCCGTTGTCCATCAGATCAATGAACTTGCCGTAGTTGCCGCTACCACCACAACGTGCGTTCCAAGAAAGACCGTTGTTCTTTGAATACTCCAGCTTTTTGCTGTCTTTAGGCGAGATACGAATAAGTTCTCCGCCATAACTGATCATTTGAGGCATAATGCTTGTAATTTAATTGTTATGAATAATATAGTTGTTGAACCCTGTAACCGTGGGCTCATCGGTTTTGTCCAGATAGTCTTCAGCCAAATTAATTAGCCGGTCATAGTAATCGCTAGTACCATCCCAAAACCGACAATTGATAACTAAATATTCTGGCGACATAATATCTTCTGATTTTATTTTCGGCAAAAGTACAATGCAAGGTATGCCAAATTGGTGGGTAGGTTAGCAAAATCCAATTTTTCTTGCAGTATTTTTTGAAATTTTCTCTTCACTACACATAGTAACAAGGCTATTAAGTGTTGGCTTTTCGCCTTTGATTACCTCTTGCATAAGTGCCTTTCGTACTATATTGTCGATTTGACCGCCGCTAAATTCATAACTTGAAGCAAGGGTATGAGCATCTTCGACGGAGAGCGAGGGTAACTTACTTATCCAGATGTTTCTTTTTGCTTCAACTGTAGGTTTATCAAAACGAATCTTAAACAGAAAACGACGTTCAAATGCCCCGTCAAGATTGTCAGCGAGGTTGGTTGTCGCAATAAGAATGCCATCAAGATTTTCCATCTCTTCAAGAATAATATTCTGAATAGCATTCTCTGTTTGAGCTACACTGCCACTATTTACATCCTTACGCTTTGAAAAAACGGCATCAGCCTCGTTAAAGAGAAGGATTGGCTTAATCTCGCTCTTTTCACATAAACGGCGATAATCGGTGAATACTTTTTTAATAAGTTTCTCGCTCTCACCAAACCAACAGGTCTTTGTTGCACTAATATCTACGTGCATTATAGCACGTCCTGTAGCTTTAGCTATCTGCATGACGCTCTCTGTCTTTCCTGTTCCAGGCTCTCCATAAAGTAGAACGGCAATACCTTTGGGAAGATTATTCTCTTCCAGTCTTGCACGTAACCCTTCATAATAATCTTTATCCAAACTGTTGCGAAGGAGGGATAACTGCTCATCAAGTTTATCAGAGAAGAATAGCTCCTTTTCGATGATCTTATCACAAGGAAGTAGTTGTTTATCAGATACCTCATTGATGTAGAAGGATGCTTCTTCTCCTAAAAGAGTTTCTTTTGCCTTGTCGGTTAAGATGAGATTTGTTTCCTCCCCGAACAGAGAGGATTTTCTCTCAATCTCTACTAATCCTTGTTTCTGAAGTGAATTGTTCTTGTCCTTGAAATCATTCAAGGTTGTCCTTCGTTGTTGACGAGGATAAATAGACTTTACCTCATAAGTTAATGATGTCGTATCATCATTAATCATGTCTTTTGCTATAGAATAAAACAAGGCACGCTCAAACTCATGAGGGATAAGCTTACTAATGAGTTCAACTTCGGGTATATGCTTGTTGGCTTTTTCTAATTTTTCCATTATTCTATGCAAGACACGTTCACAACGAGATATAGGAGCATCACTGTCATAGATTTCCTTTTCATGGATATACCCATGAGCCTTTTCAATAAATGCATAGATGTCCTTACATTTGTATGATTTACCAAATGCATGTGCGTCATTACCATAATAAAAATCTTTACCTTGATCTGTAAGGCGAATATAGTCAGTGCCACCATCAAACTCTATCAAACCAAGCGTCATTAGTATATATTCTTCTTCGACTATTGACTTTTTTGTCATAACACGTTGGGGTATGTTTGTAAAAACATCTTTCAATGTACAGTTAACATCCGAATGCCCTGTTCCGTCATCGTTGAGATTGTCATAACACATATCATAGAATATGGTTCTATCCAGAATATCAGGAACATCCTTTTTCAGTTCACTTATGAACGGTAGATTAGGATTGCTATTTTCAAGTTTTTCAACAAACATTACCAGATCCTCCGTTATTACATCGTTGTCTTCGACTTTTTCAGCAATACGCTTGCAGAACTCATACTTGTCAATTTGCATTTCATCAACCTTAATCTGACAAATTTGAACTGACTGGTTCTCAATAATCGCAGCCATGACTGTATCGCTAACGGCAAAGTCTTGTTTAAATATGTTCTCCTCTCTTCTACGACGACGCACAAGAAGCCCTTTACGTTCAAGGGATTTAAGTGCAGGGATATACTCAATCATATCCAACGAAGAACATTCGAAGTAGTTAGACAGGTCATCCATGTTTGATGTCCTATCTCTACATGTAAGGTCGAACTGAGCGACAAACAAATAGACCTCCTCTATTGACTCGAGTCCTACTGTCTGCATTACTCCTCTGAAGATTTCTTGCGTCTTAGCCGCGCCCAATCTTTGAAGTTTACTATCAACCAATTTTTTTGCAGCTTCCTTTATGTACTGAATACTTGTCTTTGCCATATTATCTTTGACTTTGAATTGAAATCTGCGGCAAAGGTATAATGCAAGGTGTGCCAAAAAAGTGTATAGGTTAGCAAAAACCATTCATTTAACACTATATTTCGAGATTCCTCTCTTCACAATATATAATACCAAGGCTGTTAAGCAATGATTTTTCGCCTTTGATTATCTTCTGTAATACTTGACTTTGATTTATGCTCACGTTGTCACCATAAAAGCAAAGGTGCCTACTCATCACGAGCAAGCACCCTGTTATGATGAAAAAAGTTATTAGTGCGTTCGTTATTCATAGAACAGGCATTGTCAGCGACTATGTACACATGTATAAGTGTGTACATGTATTCATTAACAGACTACTGAACGCCTGCTTCAAGCATAGGCTACTTGGACAGAACCACGATAGTGAATCGGTTGGCTTCATTCGCTTCGTACTTGTCTATACCACCAAAGTTCTTTATCTGTATCTGGGACTCTTTTATACCTCGTTCCACGAGAGACTTGGCTATATAGTTGGCACGTCGTTGGCCGAGTTCCTGGTTTCCTGACTGAGTACCTGTAGCACTGTCTGCTGCACCTGATATTGACACTTTCAGATTCTCATCCTTTGCGATACGTGCAATCTCATCGAGATTGACCATTTGAGAATCGTCAACGAGTTTGTCCGAGTTGATTTGAAAGAAGAAATACACAGGTGTTCCCAGACCTATTCTTATCTGGTTAGTGTGATCATCTTCATCTGTCAATCCCGCATTCTTGCCATTGCCATCCGCTTTCCAATCCTCAGAGTCCATGTTGCTGTCCTGTAAGTTTGAAGAGTCTGACATGTTGAGACGGGCACGGAGAGAGTTGAGACCGCTGTAGCTGTTTTTCGGATAGATGGTTTTGACATCATCTTCTCCAGCCAGTCGTTTTTTAAGACGGGCATTCTCCATTTTCATCTGGTCGATGTAGTCTCTCAGATATACATTTTCCTCAATATAGGGAGCAGCGTCAATGATACGCTTCCATCCTGTCTTGCCAATGGTAAAGGACAGGCCTGCTGAGACAGTAAGCATATGGTCTCCGAATTTTGTTGAAGTACCGATGTCATCAAAGTTTTTGGCTGTTGTCATTCCGCTTATCCCGGCAACGAGATGAATACGGTCATTGAGACGGTATCTGGCCTCTATGCCGTATGAGAAGGCGAACGGATGGCTGCCACTTGAACCTCCTGAGCAAGTACATGAGCCCGACCAGTCAGAGTTGTGTATCATACCAACTCCAAGATATGGTATCACATCCCAAAGAGGTATTCCACTCTCGTTACAGCGTATGCCGGATGTCAGGTTATACATGAAGTCAGCGTGAATGAACTGATATTTCATGCTTTTGAACTCAGCATTCTTGAATGACAGTCCTTGGAATCCTATACGTCCACCGATTGCGGGTGTGAACCACTTGCCGAGTCCCACCTGCAATGCAGGCTTCACTCTGTCGAACACATCCCCACAACCGATGGGCGACCCAAGAAAAGCAGAAGCCCCGCCCTTTACTTCGATGAACCAATTTCTACCCCAGTTGGCTGCTTCGCTTACATTCTTGAGATATGTAGGATTGCCAGACAAGAGCATAGGCTCCTGACTGAACGTTTTCTGATGAATGATACTGTCCTCATACTGGTGGACAGGTTCTGCCTTTATCGTCATTGCTGCAAGGCAGAACATAGACATGATAAGAATTTTCTTTCTCATTTTGTGTTATGGATTTAATTGTTAATACGAGGTGTAAACAAACGAGCTGATGTCACATCTTCTTTTTTCTGCTGACAGAAGGCTTGCACATCTTACGAGCCATGGCCAGGCATCGGCGTGCCCACTCACGGTCATCTTCATCGGGACGTTGTCCCCAGCCGGAACTGGGACCACCTCCACCGCCACCATGAGTCTGAGCGATGGTTGTAGCATCATCGATGAAGCCACATACCAGATTGAGCGCAACCTTTACTACATGGTTCCCTTCCTCTGCCAGCTGCATGAGCAGTGTACCGTCGAAGTTGAGTTTAACATCATCTGGCAGTTTGGGGAAACGCGAAGTAAACTCCTGTGCCATCGTATCAAGGATGACACCATTCAAATGATAGCTCATGCTATGAGCCCATGAAAGTTCAGACCTGTTGGCTTTCTCTTCCAGTTCACTTGCCTGCTGCTCTATCTCCGCCTTATCCTTGCGGAGAGTGTCAAGCAACTGGTTAGTCTCATCGAGCTTCTTCTCTTTGTCTGCCAGTTTCGTCTCAACCAAAGCCTTCTGCTGCTCCAGGTGCTGAATCTTACGGGCAATCCCCGCACTGATGCTATCGCTGTTGGCTTGCAGTTCACGTAACGGTCGGAGCTCATCCTCCAGCCTTTCCTTCTCTGCCTTCAGATTCTCTATCATTGAGGTGAACGACTTCTGTTTCTTCTGGGCAATAGCCAATTCGACATTGAGGTCTTTCAGAGCCCTTCGGGTGTTATCCATTTGAGCTTCGAGTGTCACACATTCGTTGGCGAGCCATCGCCGGTACTCTTCCGTCGAGCGGTGCCTGGCACCAGTCTCTGTTATCGACACCCCTCTTGTAAGCCCCCATTTCTCGTTCACCTTGGCCAGCTCATCATGCAGGGCAAGCATGTAGTTCTTGAAATCAACACGGTTTTGGCCATGGAAGATTTTCTTGAATGCGAACTTCTTTTCCTCGTCAATAGGAAGAAGCGCACAATGCACATGAGGGTTTTTCTCGTCACAGTGGACAATGAACGATATGATGTTTTCTTCACCATATTTGTCAGCCACGAAACGATAGATGTCCTTTGCCCATTCCTCTATCTCTGGCATTCTGCGGATATGCTCATTGCCCTTCTTACTCTCGAAATCTACCTCTTGGTTGCCAAAGGCTAACTCACGCATACGTTCTGTAGAGCCACCGAAGATGAAGTTGACCACTGTTCGATAGCGTGGTTCATCCAGTCCCTCGTTGGGGTCTTTGATGCCACGTGAGGCAAGATTTTCTGCCATACGTCTTGTCAGCGGACGACTCTTGTCTATTGGGGTCACGATGCCACCCCTCTGGATCTCGAAGTTGAGATGTTCGCGGCTTCTGTCGTAGTTACCCTCACGCATAGCCTGTTCCCATCCCTTATCCGTCCATGCCCTCAGCTCCTCGTTGCTTGACTGTGCAAGCCCCTTGGAGGTCTTGATGTCCATGACTTGTTTTCCTGCTTTACTCATATTCAAATGTTATTATGATACCATCTTCAAAGCCTTTTTTCAGTCGGCTAAACAACGTCTCTTAGATGAGCATTTCTGACCCAGCTTGCTGTTTATCTGGTCAGCCCTCCCGACAACCATAGGAGGTCGGGGTATTAGGCTTCCCGAGACTGAAAAAATGTGGCACGTGCAAGCACGCTGCCTATCGTTGCTTAACTCCATTCAGCGAAGCGCCAACGGAGCGTCTGAAAGGCTTTGGTGAAATGGTTATTAGAAAGGATGATTCAATAGTCATTGTTTTCAGAAGAAGAAGAGACCGAAGGGGGCTGGGTCGGTGGCTGCTTATGTCCCCTAATTGAGGGGCATGGAGGGTTATCGTAATAGGTGGATTCCATACCTGAGCTGTAATGCTCAAAGATGCAGTCCATGAGGATTACCTCACCCTTGGAATACTCCGATGTCACTTCTGCCATATAACTGGGCTTGCTGTTGGTGCGTAGTGCAGCAGCCATGATGCCAAGTGTAGCAATCACTTTGTGCCAGTCCCAGACATGGTCTTTACCGAACAGGAGCCCGACCGAGTCAGATAACTCTTCAGGCAATTGTTTGTGTGCATCGAGGACATGAAGCATCGATACTGCCAGGCCGTCGAATATGACAGTCTGTTCATTAAGCACGTGTCGTGCAGGTATTCCGCCATTCCCTTCTTTCTTCGCCATGTCCAACTTCAAGGCATAATACCGGTTGTAAGATTCCGCCACCTCATTTGCTCTTGTCCTGCCTTTGAGATAGCGCACAAACTGCATGGCACAGAAGTCGAGAATATCGTCTGGTGTCTCAACAAAGAGAGACAGACGCTGTGAGAGGTTGACCGAAAAGATGAAGCTCTTGGAGTAAGGCTTGGCAGAAATATGTCCGAGGTTTGCCAGCCCTGCGATAAATTGCCGTACAGTGGCACGCTGCCATTTCCATTGGCGTGAAAGTTCTGAGATGGTGGCAACGAACTGGCCAGGCAGCAACTGCAACGCACCTTCGGCTTCAGGTGTGGCGTATGCACCTGCGGATGCTCTGGACAACAGGTCGCAATAGGCTTCGAGCTTGCTGTAACGTTCCTCCGATTTGGGTTTGAGAAACTCCAGCAATGAACGATCCACACTTTGTGGAGTCTCTCCCTCAGAAGAGACATGTTTTGATGATTGGTTCATTTGAGTCATTCTTTAATTTGATATGTTATTTACCAGAGCAAGTGTTGTCTAATCTCTGCCACAAACAAGTGGCATTTAATAGTAGTTTTTGAATATCTGTTCCAACCGTTCTTCATGCTTTTTGAGCGGTTTGGAATCATCGCAAAGTGCAAGCATTTTTTCAGATGGGTAAAAGACCGCTGCCATACTGAGTGTGAAGAACAGATGAAAGACACTGTTCATATACGGAATGGCATAGCAGACCATTGCCACAAATACAGTGAAGAACCAAAGCCGCTTCCTCTCATGCAACAGTCTCAGTGCGCTAACCATAATCTTTCTGGATATAAGAATGAGAGTAATAAGACTGGAGAGAGCCACAGCTATGTTCGGGTCTGTCATACAGCAGCACCAGTTGATGAAGATGAGAAGGAACGTAACCATGCTGACATAGAAAAGCTTGCTGTTACGGAGTGAGACCATCTTCCACATGAATGTTTTCATGAACTTGTATTCCTTCTTGTATAGACAGAAGAATGCCACCAAGAGCAGGAAAGGGAAGATGAAACGAATGATGGTAAGAGTCAGTGTCATATTTAATCGTTATTTTATTTGAGGATTATTTTGAGGCAGATTCCAATGACTCCAGTCGTGCAGCAATGTATCTGTTCAACTGGATGTTATAACTGGGAGACATCTGGTCAATCTCGGGGTCTTTTGAAAGCTTTTCATCTGCCTCAATCAGGAGACGAAGATACAGATCGACATTAGAGCCATGGTCAGTCTGAGCGTGGATGTCCTCCTTCTCAGTTTTTAGTAGAGAGCCGACAGGCTGCATTGTATCGGGGTCAATATCATCGGGCAACTGATAAGCATTCCGAATACTACGCATGACCAACAGACAGAAGAACACAATCAGGCACAGTATGGATTTGGCCATCAGGTTCAAGTCAAACACCATCATTGCCAGCACAGCCAGTGCTATGATGGTAATGTAGAAGGCATATACCTTTTTCTTAGTATTCATAATCGTCGAGTTCAAGTTTTATTATTCCAAAAGATGCTTTTTCGATAATGTATTCAACATCACGCAATGTGAGGGCATTCCTCTTGACACGTACAGATGCGGACGGGTCTTTCCTGCACAGGGCTGCCACTCCTTGGTTCAAGTCATATTCACTTATATTCCATGTGCGTGATTTGATGAAAGAGTAATGCTCTCTGTAACTTTGAAGAGTGATAGCCTTGTAGAACAGGGTTTTCAACACACCATCCTGAGGTATTCTCATCTCTATAAGCCTTTCCGTGTCTATGACCTTTATCCATGTCCTGTTTTTATGTATGATGTCAGCAATGAGATAAAATGTTCTTTTCTCCATCAAAGACCGCAGTTGAAGTCGTTCATGATTTGAACATGTTCACGTTTCACCTTGAAGGTTCCACGCTTCTCGTGAAGACGTAGGTCTTCAAAGAGGTCAGCTGACATCACCTCAATGGAGTTGTATATCGTGACATTGAGCTGGTGGACAAGTCCGTCAACATGTGTCTTGCAGTTAATCTTGAACATCCGTTCCGTGACGGGGAAGCAGTAGGCGCAGCTCTCATGGCCGAAGACCGTATCAACTGGTGGTTCAAGATGATAGAGGATGGCAAGATCAGCATTCATTTCCAACATTTCCAGGACATTCTCCATAGACTGAGGCTTGGGAACGTCATACAGAAGAATGGCGTAATCCTCATAGGAAGTGACCTTGCTGAGGAAAACATTATCTATGAGATCTGGCAGGATTACTGGTCCTGATGTTTTGAATTTGTAGATGGCTTCCTGTAACATTTTCGAGGTTGATTAGAGAGTTGATATGTATAAACGCATGAGCTGTGTTGGCAATTTATCGGACAGTTCCTTGTCTAAAAGATGTTTGCTGTCAAGCCTTGAAACAATCGCCTGGAAGTCCTTCGCAATATCTATCATGGCTTGTGACTGATCGGGAGTAAGCATTGCCACGCCAAAGGAATCCATCGACAGGTACGGCTGGAGCATCATCCACAAATAGGCATTGGCCCCAGGAGCATCTTTTATCTTACCTCTTTTTAGTACCTCGTGGCAGATCTTTGCATTGAGAATCAATCGGCGGTTGGTTCTCATGGACATATAAACCAGTGCTTCCTCTGCGGAAATTATCTTCTTGGAGGCATTTGAATATACATTTGTACAGATGTCGGTTGTCAGGTTCGTAATGCCAGTCATATTCATTGAGGAGCATTTGTCAAGATGCGCAAGAAAAGAGCGGAAGTGTCTGTCCTCATTGGCTATGTAATTGAGGAACTCTTTCTTTGAATGGATTCCCATCCTGTTCACCTCAGAAAGGTACTTGGAGTAGTCTGCAAGTATCTCATGTACATCTTTATTATAGATTGGATTCTTATCCAAGCTGGAATAGAAATTACCAGCAGCCTGTTTTAAGGAATCAAGTCCACTCTCTTCAGCATATTTAGATGTGTGTAATTTCACGTATGCCACATCGCTCAACGTGCATTTATCAGCCAGTCTTAGCAGAGCCGTGCGGATGGAGTCCGTGTTTTCCGCAAACACCATTGACAAGCCGGCATGAGCTGTGAACGCTGGGTCTTTCTCGATGTAATGAAGGACTGTATCTGACAACTCTTGCCACTGGTTGATGTAAGCAGCCATTTGTTCAGAATTGACTACTTGTTGTTCCTGTATGGAATGAAAGAAGCTATTATATTTCCTCAAAGCGTCATCAGAAGACTCAAAATCATATTGAGTTCCAGTAGAACACGAAGAGGAAATAAATAAGGTACATAAAAAAAGCAAGTGAAAGATTAAACTCTTATGAGTCTTTTTTCTTTCACTTGCTTTACTTTCTTTCATTTCGCTTTTGAGACCTGAAGCAGAAGGGTTGCAAAGGCAACGCTGATAATGGAAACAGTGTGGTATTATCCTATATTTCATTGGCATTTATGTGTTAAATTCGAGTGCAAAGTTACGGATATTTTTCCATACCACAATGAAAATAATGCCACTTTAAATTATTTTGTTATTCATACTCTATAAAGTATGATAAATTACCAACCATGGAAAGCATTAAACAAGGTTAAATAATCAAGAAAGGTTAATTATATTGCCTCAGTATGATTATTATTCTGAATATAATTTGTAACTTTGCACGCAAAATAGAATGATGCGTATGACCAAACCTCACTACCACAAACGGATGGCTGTAAGGTTAGGTTGTATCTAACCATCATAATATCAGATAAATACCTTTTTACAATGGCAAAAATTGGCTACATCATGGCTATCTCCCAGTACGACAGACTGGAGGAAGACCGAAAGTGGATGAACGACTATGGTTGCATCCGTATCGTTGAAGAAAGTGACGAGAACGAACGCAACAGACCGCTCTGGAAACAACTGATGGTTGCCCTGCAAAGGGGCGACGAACTTGTTATATCCAAGTTTTCCAATGCCTTGCGTGGCAGTCGGGAACTGGCAACATTTCTGGAATTTTGCCGAGTCAAGGTCATCCGTATTGTAAGCATCCATGACCAGATTGATTCAAGGAACGAGCTGTTTCCCGAAACAAGGCCGTCCGATGTATTGGAAATGATGGGTGCTTTGCCGGAAGAGGTTCTTGCCCTGCGTAAGTCTGCGGAGCATGTCGTCAATTTACAGGAGAAGATGATAGTGTCACTACCTCCCGTCTCGTCAGCAAAGATGCAGAAGCTCGACAGAGAAAAGACAGTCATCAACCTGTATGTTGCAGGTCATCCCATTGATGAAGTATGGAGAGCCAGCGGTTTCAGAAGCCGAAGCTCTGTGTTCCGCATACTGAACAAGCATGGCATCAAGCTGAACCGTGGCAATCATTCTGGGCCAATCAAGAGAAAGGGCATATCTGACAATCCACAAGACAAAGAATAAATAGCATGAAAAAGATACTGTTCCTACATGGTTTCTTTGCTACTGGCAGCTGTCCGATGGCGAGAGTACTGAGGGAGGCCTTTGATGGGCAAGCCATCGTGCTGACTCCCGATCTGCCTCTCCATCCCAAGGAAGCACTGAAATACATACGCATGCTTATCGACAAGGAGAAGCCAGACCTGCTCATAGGCAACAGTTGCGGGGCTTTCCTTGCACAGATGCTTTCTCCTGTCGTGGGCATCCCTGCCTTGCTCGGTAATCCTCATTTCAAGATGACGGACTTCCTGAGAGAACGCATTGGCGAACATGAGTACAAGGCTCCGCGCATGGACGGTAATCAGACAATAGTCATCAACGAATCACTCATCAATGAGTTTGAGCAGCTCGAAGCCTTACAGTTTGACTATTGTAATCCGTATTACAAGGATCGTGTGTGGGGACTCTTTGGTGAACAAGACACACTGGCTCATTTTGAGCCGTTGTTCTTGCAGCACTATAACAACAGCTATCACTTCCCTGGCGGACACACGCCCACAGAGCAGGAAGTCAGGACTTGGTATGCCCCGTTGGTACAGAAGATGCTCATGGAGTATTCAGTTAAAGAAGAAAGATTTTTCCGTCACTTCAAGGGAGGAATGTACAAGTATATCCATTCCGCATATGACAGCGAGACTCAGGAACGCATGGTAGTATATCAAGCATTATATGGTGAGGAAGCATACTGGGTTCGTCCCGAGAAGATGTTTTTCGAGAAAATAACAAGAGACGGAAGGACATTTAACCGATTCACAGAAATAGACAGATAAAGATGGAAACATTCAAAGACGTTATATCAGGCGACCAACTTGTCTTGGTCGATTTCTTCGCCACATGGTGCCAGCCATGCAAGATGATGCACCCCATCTTGGAGCAGGTGAAGACAGTGCTGGGTGACAGAATCCGCATCATCAAGGTGGATGTAGATAAGTACAGCGTAACAGCAAGCCAATACCGCATTCAATCCGTGCCTACGCTGATGCTCTTCCGAAACGGAGAAGTATTGTGGCGCACAAGCGGTGTGGTAGATAAAGCCGAACTGCTGGCTACACTTGATCCATTCTTAAAATAAAAAGAAAAGAATAAAGGAAGAGCAGCGAGTTGTGGAGCAGATGATACGTTCTGTACTGCAGGAAGAAGGAGGGCAATAATGAATTATGTCCTGGGTGCCAAGAGTTGCTACAGTACGCTACTGCAAGACTGGAACGCTGTAAGTTTGGCGAGAACAAACCAACTAGCAAAAAGTGTCCCATCCACTGCTATCGTCCTCAGATGAAAGAACGAATGTGCAAAGTGATGCGCTGGGGTGGGCCAAGAATGATTTTGTATCACCCGGTAGCTGCCATCAAGCATGTCATAAGAGAATTGTAACAATAAGAAAATGAGCATAAAACAAATAGAAACACTCGTCTTTGATTATGGAGGTGTCATCGTGAACATTGATGATGCTTCTGTTGTGAAAGCCATGGAGAGCCTGGGCGTAACGGCGTTCAAGCGACTAATCCATGTCCGCAAGATCAAGAGACTGATGCACCAATATATTAATGGTCTTGTAGCGGAATCAGAAACATTGAAAGTTATGCTGAGTCTTTGCCGTAAAGGAACCACAACCGAGGATATTGAAAAAGTGCTCGAAGAGCTGTGTGGTAATCTGCCCGTAGAAAGACTGGAAGCATTAGTCAAACTTCGGAAGCAGTACAAGGTCTATCTGCTCAGCAACATCAACGACACGCTTTGGCAGAAGTCGGTCTGTCTGATGAAGCAGCTTGGATATTCCACGGACGAGTTGTTTGATGAAGTATTCCTCTCATACGCCATGCGGAAGGAGAAGCCATCCGTCGAAATCTATGAAGAGATGACGAAACAGACTGGATTGAATCCAGCCACCACCCTCTATTTCGATGACCGTGCCGAGAATGCCGAAGCTGGCAGAAACTTCGGCTTCCAGAGTGTACTGGTAAAGACCAATCATCTGGAGGAGCATCAGGAATGGCAAGAAATTAACAAGAATACAAAAGAATAATCTTATGCACATAATAGGAAACTTACTTTGGTGGCTCTTCGGAGGTCTCGAAGCTGCCATCGGTTATTTCACCGGGAGTCTGGCTCTTGCATGTACCATCATCGGCATTCCCTTTGCGATACAGACATTCAAGATTGGCTTGCTCTGCCTATGGCCTTTTGGTTCTACGGTAAGAGAATCGAATAGTCCAACTGGTTGCATTCGCATCCCGCTGAATTTACTCTGGCTGATTTTCGGAGGTTTGTGGGCTTGCATCATGCATCTGTTCTTCGGCTTTCTCTTATGTATAACCATTATCGGCATTCCTTGGGGAAAACAGCATTTCAAGATGGCCGGACTTTCGCTCGCACCATTCGGCAAGGATGTGGAGTTGGGATTTTAAAGAGATAAGAAAACGCAGTTGAAGAGTATGAACACATTACATAGTTACCTCGCCTACTATCTCCTTACCATCAACGCTGTTGCATTCATCGTGTACGGCATTGACAAATACAAGGCCAAGAAAGCCAAGTGGCGCATTCCAGAAACCACGCTTTTGTTGCTGGCTGCCATAGGTGGTAGTATCGGAGCATGGGCAGGTATGCGACTTTGGCACCATAAGACGATGCACAAGAAATTCAAGTATGGCATACCCATAATAATCATCTTGCAGGTTGCCTTAGCGGTCTATCTGCATACAAATAATATAGTATGAACATGAATAAAAGAGAATACGCACAAGTTAATAAAAATTGGCTTACTAACAAAGCACAGGAGGAGGGAGTGAAACCGCTCCCCAAGGGTATATATTATAAGGTGTTAGCAGAGGGCAAGGCTGACGAAAAGCACCCCACGCCCCGAAGCATCGTCACTGCACATTACACAGGACGTACCATCGACGGCAAGCAGTTTGACAGCAGCCGTGGCGGTGCTCCATTGGCAATCCGTCTCTGTGACCTCATTGAAGGATGGATCATCGCCATGCAGCAAATGTGTGTGGGCGACAAATGGGAGGTCTATATCCCTGCCGAAATGGGTTATGGCAAGTTCTCACAGCCAGGCATTCCTGGTGGTTCCACCCTCATCTTCGAGATTGAGCTTCTTGGCATTGCGTAAGTAAAAGAAACTAAAGTGGCAGCACGTCAGAACGAAGAACTCACTCCCCTTGTTTATGTGGGTGATAACAAATATTACATCGAACTGAAATGTGAGCGCGGAACATGTGCCGTAATTGCTTTTGAATAAATATGAAAGTACAAGAATACAGAGATTACATTGCAGCAGGGAAACCTGTCGTGGCTGGTAGCGATGCCCACCTCTTCATGCACCAGATGGCGCAAGAGGCTATTCGCATCACTATGGAGATAAACAACAAGTACCATACACCTGAGGAACTCAGGAAGCTGTTCTCCGAACTTTGGGACATTGAAGTGCCAGAGACATTCGGCATGTTCCCTCCGTTCAATACGGATTGTGGCAAGAACACCCACATTGGTGAGCGTGTGTTCATCAATAGCGGTTGTAAGTTCCAGGATCAAGGAGGCATCTTCATCGGCAATGATTGTCTTATAGGACACAATGTAACTCTCTGTACTATCAATCACAATCCCGATCCAGAGCATCGTGGCGACATGACATTCAAGCCTATTCGTATAGAAGATAAGGTGTGGCTTGGTGCAAACGTAACCATCTGTCCTGGTGTCACCATCGGTGAAGGAGCAGTTGTAGCAGCTGGAGCTGTTGTAACAAAAGATGTAGAACCAAGAACTGTTGTTGGTGGTGTACCTGCTAAGTTCATAAAGAAGATTTAGAAAAATGAAAGATAAGATAATCTCATTCATCTGGCAACACGTTCTGCTTCTCACCTTTTTCTTAGCTTACATCCAAACTACAGAGGCGAAAGGTCAATCACCATGTCCTTCATATGGGGCAAGCATTATGAATGGGGATTTATATTGCGGTCATCAGGAGGATAGTGCTTTTGCCATGCATAGCGTCATGAAATTTCCACAGGCTTTATACGTAGCAGACTACTTGCACAAGAAAGGACTGACACTGAGCGACTCTGTTCTTGTACACAAGGATAGTCTGGACGCTGAGACATGGTCGCCTATGCTTTCAATATTTGAAGGTATGCGTTATTTCACATTTGCAGAGTTAACAGAATGGTCATTGAAACAGAGCGACAATAATGCGTGCGACCTTTTGTTTGCATCATGCGGACAGCCGGATGCAGTAGAGAAATATATCCATACGCTTGGATTCAAAGACATCCATGTGCAACTGACGGAGAAGGAGATGAAAAAAAATCCTCATAGAGCCACAGAAAATTCAGCCACTCCGAAAGAAATGGCAAGGCTCTTGGAGTGGTTCTATCTTCATAGGAATGACAACAAGAATCTCTCCTTTATCTGGAATACAATGGCAGATTGTAATACTGGTAAGCAACGCATAGCAGCAGTCTTGCCCAAAGGTGGCAAACTGATTCACAAGACAGGTTCAGGCTTTCCTTCTTCTGACGGAAGACAAGATAGAAACGATGTTGGAATCGTTCTTTTGCCCGATGGTTCTCACTTATCAATTGCCATCTTCTTGCAAAACTCAAAAGAGGAGAAAGAGGTGGCAGAGATTGCAGAACAATGTTTGATGCGCATCCAGGCAGATGGATTTCTACGTAACATGCCGTCTGACCTTCTAATGCCATAAAATTTATCAATAACAAATAATATATGAACATAGAAAAATGTAAAATACAACATACCAATGCAATCATCATTGGAGAAAAGAAAGAGAATGTGTTTCTATTTGTACATGGACAAGCAGGCAACAAGGAAGAAGCGATTCGCTTTGCAAATATTGCTGTTCCTTTAGGCTATCAAGTGATTGGGATTGACTTATCCGTTATGGATGTGCCTTGGAATGTTCTTCCTAAACTTTTGGAAGTAAAGGATTTTCTCAAAGAACACTATTCAACAATAAGTCTCCGTGCCAACTCAATTGGATGCTGGTATTCCTTGTTGGCTTTTGAGAATGAAAAGATTGAACAAGCATTGTTCGTTTCCCCAATTTTGGACATGAAAAGATTTGTTGAGGGTATGGAAGAGAAAGATGAACAGTATTATGAATGGGTTGTATTACATCAAATAGCAAATTGGTCCAACAAGACATATATTTTGCGTGCTGAAAAAGATTTGGTTGTCAGCGACAAAGTGAACGAGACATTTATCAATCAGTTCATGTGCAATGTTGTAACATTAAAGGACAGCGAACATTGGTTACACACTCCGGAACAACTGTCTTCATTGAGAAAATGGGAAGAATCTGTTCTAAAACAACAATATGATGACACTCAGATACATCTTCCATAGTGGATTCCTGCTTGAAACGGCTCGGTGCATACTGGTCTTTGACTACTGGATGGATCCTGCCGATGTCATGAGTGGGTACATGAATACATGTAAACATGTGTACGTGTTTTCAAGCCACTTCCATGAGGACCACTTCACGAAAGCAATCCTCAGATGGAAGAATAGCATCCCAAATATCACATACATCCTGTCAAAGGATATACTCAAACGTCGAAGAGCGCAGAAAGAGGATGCCGATGTATGGATGGCCAAAGGAGCGGTATGGGAAGATGAGAACCTGAAAGTGACAGCCACAGGCAGCAATGACAGTGGCGTGAGCTGGATTGTTGAAACAGAAGGTAAAACCATCTTTCATGCTGGTGACTTGTGCAACTGGTACGCACGCTTTCTTGTTGACGGCACGCCTGAAGGAGAGGTCTTCTGTGAAGAGTTTGGTCAATACATCAATCCAGTGGCAGAGGAAAAGCGGTTCCTTGGTGAACTGAAAGACATTCGAAAGATAACCGATTCCTTTGACCTCGTGATGTTTCCTGTGGACGGACGCATCGGCAATGGCTATACGCTTGGAGGGCGTCAATTTATAAATCGCTTCAAGGTTGGGATGTTCGTTCCAATGCACTTTGTCATGAGTGGGTTTGAGAGTGCGTGGCGCATGGAGCCTTTCTGCAAAGAAAAGGATGTCCCCTTTTGGTGCATCGGGCACGAAGGAGACAGCATAACAATATAATAATAACCCATTAAATCATTCTAAACAATGGACGCAAAAGAAAAAGTATTAGCAACAATGAAAGAGGCAGGTCAGCCTCTTAACGCAGGTAAAATCGCAGAACTCAGCGGTCTCGACCGCAAAGAGGTGGATGCAGCCATGAAGCAGTTGAAGGCAGAGGGCGCAATCGTCTCTCCTGTTCGTTGCAAATGGGCACCTGCAGAGTGATGGTACAGGACTCGACAACATATTATGTATGGATAGGCGGGTCTTGTGATTATGGCCACAAGGAACGTGCTGGTGGTGCTGCCGTTGTGATAGAGCACGACGGTAGCATCATCAGTCGTGATGTCATCAGTGATTTGCATACCACAGAGTTCCGTATGATGCTAACGCTTATGGTTAAAGTAATGAACGAGCTGCCTGACGGTTCGGACATTCTTTTCCTAACCAACGTAGCCTACATCCAGAACTTTGACAAGACACCTACAGCGAAGTCTGCCAATCCAGACCTCATCAGCCAGTGTATCGAGGCGAAAACACGGCACAATTCTGTTAGTGTCAAAATCGTACCATACCACAAAAGCCCATTGCTCATCGAAACACACGACATGGCAACAGAAGCTATGGCAAAGACAAGAAAAGAATACCACCATGACATCCAATGAGCAGGCATTGTTTGCCATGATGCAAGAATTAGGCTACAGTCATGGCCTTTGCATCACCGCCTTACAAATACTCTCGCAAGACAAACTTGCGATAAGCGACATGCTGGCATATCTTTACGAGGAACAGCCTTCCGAAGAAGCTTTCATCACGGAAATCGCAAGGATATGCGAGACATATCATCTTAACAATCAATAGTATTATGACCGAGGACAACCGTACATATATAGCCATCGACCTGAAATCGTTCTTCGCTTCCGTGGAATGCGTAGAGCGAGGTCTCGATCCGCTCACCACCAATCTTGTTGTGGCAGACGTGAGCAGGACAGAGAAGACCATCTGTCTGGCTGTTTCCCCTTCCCTCAAAGCCTACGGCATTGGAGGAAGGGCACGTCTGTTTGAGGTTGTGCAGCGGTTGCGTGAAGTTAACAATGAGCGAAGGTACAAGAGCCCTTTCCATCGCCTGACGGGAAAGTCGTGGAAGGACGAGGAACTCAAAGTTCACGAAGATTGGGAAGTTGACTACATTGCTGCCCCTCCTCGCATGGCCAAATACATTGAATACAGCACACGTATCTATCAGATATACCTGAAATACGTCGCTCCAGAGGATATTCACGTATATTCCATTGACGAGGTCTTCATGGACGTGACGGCTTACCTTGATACATACAGGATGACGGCACATGAACTTGCCATGACCATGATACGTGATGTCCTAAAGAATACCGGGATAACGGCTACTGCCGGCATCGGCACAAACCTTTACCTCTGCAAGATAGCCATGGACATCATGGCAAAGAAGGCTCCTGCTGACAAGGACGGTGTGCGCATTGCGGAACTCAATGAGATGAGTTACCGGGAACAGCTGTGGGACTATACCCCAATCACCAAGTTCTGGCGTGTGGGCAAAGGCATAGCAGAGAAACTTGCTCAATATGGTATGTACACCATGGGCGATGTGGCTCTCTGTTCCGTAGAGCGTGAGGGACTGCTCTACAAACTCTTTGGTGTGAATGCGGAACTACTTATCGACCATGCCTGGGGATGGGAACCTGTCACGATGGACTATGTGAAAGCCTATCGACCTGAGACCAATTCGCTGAGCAGCGGACAGGTGCTAACAGAACCCTACACATTCCAGAAAGCAAGGGTCGTTGTCCAGGAGATGGCGGATGCCGTTGCTCTCGACCTTGTGAGCAAACGTCTCGTTACAGACCAACTGGTGCTGACAGTAGGCTATGACATCGAGTCTTTGACGAACCCTGACATTCGTAACAACTACCATGGCGATGTCACCACAGACCACTATGGCCGCCAAGTGCCGAAGCACGCTCATGGGACAGCCAACTTAGACAAGTTCACTTCATCTACCAGACAGATTATGAAGGCTGTGGCATCCCTCTACGACCGGATTGTCAACCCCAACCTGCTGATACGTCGCCTGACACTAACAACCAACCATGTCATCAGTGAAGAGAGTGCCAGGACAACGAACTCCACTCCCATACAGTTAGACCTGTTCACCGACTATGAAGCATTGGAGGCACAACATAAAGCCGAGGAAGAGGCACAGGCTAAGGAGCGAAGGATGCAGGAGACATTATTGAGTATCAAGAGTAAGTTCGGCAAGAACTCCATACTCCGGGGACTAAACCTTGAAGAAGGGGCTACAGCCATAGAACGCAATAAACAGATAGGAGGACACAAAGCATGACGGAAAAATACGCCCATATCATTGACTTGCCCCACCACGTATCAAAGGTCAGACCACAAATGACCATGTACCAGCGTGCAGCTCAGTTTGCCCCGTTTGCGGCTCTAACAGGGCATAGTGCAGCCATCAGTGAAACGGCAAGACTGACAGACAAGGTGATAGAACTCTCTGAGAGTGAGTGTGAAGTGCTCAACCAGAAAATCACATTACTTTTAGCGCACCTCGACGAACATCCGTATGTCTGCATTACATACTTTGTTCCTGACTTGCAGAAGGAAGGTGGCAAATATGAGACACATTCGGGTTCCATCAAGTCCTGGGATGAGTACGAACAAAGGATTACCTTCGACGACAACACGCAAGTCAAGGCAAATGAAATCATTGACATAAAAGGGGAATTGTTCGATAACAGAGCATTTTGAATGTCCATCACCGATTGAAGTGTAGCCACATAATGCACCTGTAGAAGCATCCAATAAGGCTGCCACTACAATTCTTAGTCATTACATGTAGAACTATGACTATCTATCCCGTCTGAAATCATTGCGCTCGTCCCCATGCCACCATGCTCCTAAGAAAGCGAACAGCACGCGGAAGACAACGACAATGACAACAATATCAAATATCTCATTCATAAGCGTTCTAATATAAGTTTGTAACAGAAATACCCATCTCTCTTGCCTTTCTTATGGTGTAATAAGTTCCTCCTCTTTCCCTACCATCATAATAGGCAATAATCTGTGCTGCATTGCATACCATAAACTCATCCCTGTCAAGGAAACACCTCGGATAATAATGTTCCGACAATACAATCACTTCGTCTGCTTTTTCTATAAGTTCATCGTAACACCTCCTGTCATGTGGTTTGAACCTGCCAGCCTGTCCTCTGAAAGGTATTGCGGCGGTGAGCACCATTCCTGGGTGAGAGAGCTTCAGGGACTGTACGGTCTGAGCTGCCATAAGGTCTATGCCTGTGGCAAATCCCGAAATGAAGTTTCGGATGCCATTGTCGTATGCTTCGACAATGGCTCGTGACAGACGTTGCCTGATAATCTCTTTTCGTGAGAAGTCATAGTAACGATGTCCTGTGAAGGCTGCTGATTTAGCCCTGTCAAATGAGTTGTTGTTTCTTTTTTTCATTGCTGTACATATTTATATGATGTCTTGCCGAGGAATATGCCATCTGTAACATGCGCCCCGACCTGTTCTAATTGATTACTATAAGCACAAAAGGAAGAGCCGGTTGTCACCACATCGTCCCAAATGCAGACTATCTTATTCTTGAAGAAATCTGCATCCACCTCAATGTTCATACCCTCCTGTAATCTCTTCATGCGTAATTCTTTCTTTATTTTTGTTCCATGAACGGCAGTACGTTCCCCTCTTACTCTTACATGTGAAAAACCATCAATGGCACCCGATAGCCTGCATACAAGTTCGGAGAAATACTTGTTGCGAGCCTCGTTTCGTTCCTGGCTGCTTGCAGGAACACAAGAGAAGACTACCTTGCCTATCTTGCGTCCATACTTCTTCACCAACATCTTTGCAACACATTTGGCTACTTCTGCATGGTTGTGACCATCCTTGAAGTCATAGATGATTTGTCTGTCAAAAACAGCATCAAACCCAATGTTTTTTATTCTTGCAGGATAGTAACGTAAGAAACTGCTTAGGTTCTTGTCTTCTTGTCCTTTGATGTAAACCTTGACCATGTTCATTGTTCTTCTGATTTTTATTTCCCTCTCGTTAAATCCTTTCGGACTGTGATTGGGAAGATTTTCTGCATTCAGAAGTGCGGTCAAGGCAATCAGACAAGTCTGCCGTGAAGAATACTCTTTTTCGGTGAAAAAGGAAGATTGTCCACGAAGCACGACTTGCCATTTGCATTGAACAGTGGTAACTTCGCAGAAAATTCTCCCTAATCACCCGTCCGACAGGAAGTAAAGAGCATCTTTACGTGAACCCTACATGATAGGACTTGCCAAGATAGTAAAAGAGGATGTACTGCTTTTCGCTCTTTGTTAGTCATTCGGGGTCGTATAAGTTTAGATACCACTCATTGATGTTCCACACCTCAATGTCATAATTCGTCTCATAGCCTTGGGTTTGGTAGGCAATTTCAAGTTCCTTACGGAGTATGCGCCTTGCTTCTGCTTTCAGCACACGTTTTGAGGTTTGTTCTATCTCGTCCTTGTCGAAGAACTCTTCCAACTCTATGCGATGGTTCTTCACAATGGCATTCACTGCCGCCCATTTGCTTGTGAAAACGCCTGCACACTTTCGATGGTTCATGCTATGCCATGCATCGGTTTCATAAACTACAAATATTTGTCTCATAATACTTTGTGATTATTAGGAATAGGCAGCGTTGTAGCCACCTATCCCTAAAGTGAATTACTATCCAATCTCTGAAATGATGAAGTCAATATGACCAGCAAAGATGTCATCTGCCTTAATCTCATGCTCATTGCCTCGGTCGTTCTTCTCATCACCAATGAAAGTGATGTCTCCGTCTTTATCCATTCTGACAGCAAGGATAACCACGTCACAAGGCTCATCATAGTCGTATGCGGCTACGATGGGACATTCTCCCTCAAAGTGCCACTCATAGCCATCATCCACCTTTTCACCATGAAGTCGAAGTGCGGTTGCAAGTTCTTCCTGCTCTCTGTTTTTCACTTCCTGCACACTGTCATAGATGGTAAAGTCTTTGAGCCTCGCGTTACGTGATGCATGCATAAACTCTCCGTTGGGTTGGCTGATGCTGTAATCATGGAATTGCACCGGCACAAAGTCAATGGGGGCTGCCATCCATGAAATGTTGTTAAGCGAATAATCATGCTCTGTCAAGAACTGCTCGATGTCCTCGTTTATCATGTGGTCGGGAACATTCAAAACTTCGATGCGAACATTTGCGCTGTCCATTACGATAATCTTCATAATCTGATATGTTTAAGGGTTATACATTAGTCTTTATCATAGAGCCGTGAGAGGAATGCTTGCAGTTCTGCGTCCTCAATCTCTGCAAGGGTGCAGGGCTTGAAATCCTTGTCCTGCTCAATCCTCAAAGTGCCAAGTCCGTACTCGCTTGCATCATAGGTGATACTTTCCATTTCGGTTACAGACTGGTAGCCGTACTCCGTCTCTTGCAGTCCAGTAACGATGCCATAGAGCGTAAAGTCATTGCCTTCCTGCTGTCCTTCCATGATGTACCAGCGGATATTGCCAAGGTAAAACACAGCAATGCAGAGAGCATCCTTATGCTTGCCATCCTGTGAATAAAGAGGATAGTCTGCCAATCTCTTCTGCAACTCAGATGTTATCAAGCGGTTAGTCTTTGTTGCACACTCCTGGGTTCTTGCAGTGCTCGAACCTTGTTCGGCTCTGCTGTCATTGTTCTTTTGCATGTTCAAATCTGTTTTCATATCTCTAAGATTTTTTCTCCCTTTCGTTAAGTCCTTTCGGACAGGATTGGGAAGATTTTTCTGCTTTCAGAAGTGCGTACAAGACAATCATGCAAGTCTGACGTGAAGAATACTCTTTTTTGTAGAAAAAGGAAGATTGTTCACAAGGCACGACTTGCAAACTTGTTGAAGGACGCTATAACTTCGCAGAAAAATATTCCCGAAATCCTACGGACGACATGGAGGAACATTATAACTCAGAAAAGAAACCATAGTATCGCCAGAAAGGAAATCGGTTAAAACTGTATCGGGTGGGCTAATTCCAAATCATCTTGCTGTCAGTGGTGACAAAAGTGAAGTGTCATCAATCCATGCCCACTTCAGAAAGAATGGAGTGTTTAGTTCCATCCTTACGGAAGTGGGCATGGATTGAAGACTTTTCACGTCACCACCTTTTGAGGAGTGTCTTCTGTTCATAGTCGTTAGATCTTGAATGGAAGACTCTCACCAAAATTGCAACATGGTTTGGGGTTGGTGTGGAGCGAAGCATTATAACAGCTGGGTGGGAATGTCCTTGCAGACACCAACAGCCAGTGCGACAATAATGAACTCTTCGTCTATCTTTGATGACGGAATGTTCATGTCGTACCTTTGATAGAGTGGCTTCCTGCCCATAATCGATATATTCGACCATGGAGCAAAGGAAGTCTCTCCATCAAACTGTTAGTGTTTGCGGACATCGGTGGGCGCAGGTTAAGCTAAAGAATGGATTATACGTTATAGCAGGGAAAGAAGCATGTTGAAACGAGGACAACCATCTTTATATAAGTTGAAAGAAGGGAGGGTCAATGAAGAATGTAGCTGTGAGCAAGAGCATCTTCTCGACGAATGGACATGCAGTATAGGCAAACTGATTAAGTGGGTAACGCTTGCGTACCACCTACTCAGTTTGTTAGATACCGCATGTCGTTTCGTGATGCTCCTTCCTGCTGAGTGACCTGGCTTTACATCATGCTCAGCTGACATAAACGAAAGGTCTCTCAGGTGGAACTCCAGTTGCATCCTTCATGGTGTGGGGCGAAGCTGTATCTTGGTAAATGAAAATACTCTGGAAAAAGGATAACTCATCGTTTTCGACGAGATAAGGATTATAAAGGTCTTACATAGAAGATTATACAGTTGTGTACATGTATTCACGTCCACATGAATACAACAACACAAAAGAATGATTGCCACTACCAGAACTGGAAAATCTGATAGTGGCAATCTTCATTATTTTAATAAACAAAGGAATAGTTCACGTTAAAACATACATCAGACACCTTCATGGTGGTAATGACCATAGACCTATCCTCGGTGGTGAAACAGTATTGGTAGGATGTTTCATCGGATGCAGATACGAGGGTGTAGTGTTTCTTCAGATAGTCTATTATCAGACGGCTGTTGGAGATAAGTTCCGTATCAATGACTGAATACAGGGTGCTGTCGCTTCGCAAGAAACTATAGAGAATAGCCTCGTTGCCATTACCCGTCTTATATGCCAACTGAAAACTATCAGCGGTCTTGTTCTCTGCCTCGAAATGGTAACGCATCATTGTACCACTCATGTAAGTTGTTACTTCATCCAAGGACGCACCTTTGATGTGATACGGCTCAACCCATACTTTGAGCTCGGATGATGGTTTTTCAGTTTCTTCGATAATGTCATTATCACCACAAGAGGTAAACACTGTTGCCACCAACAATGACAGGATGGCGGTTAGAAAATACTTTTTCATTGTCTTTTTATTTTATTGGTTACTAATATTTTGAACTATGTTCTCACGTCCACACATATATATGTATTCATGTCTATATGTATTCATGTCCACATGTGTACACGTCCACACATATACATGGCTACTTATCCACATGGCTACATCACCTCATGAATTTCTTTCGACCTGATTTTCTTCACCTTTCCATGCTTGGACTCATAAGCCTCTATACCTTGTTTCATGACATATTCCATAAAGGAACGAATAGTAAACCCTTCTTTGTGGGCAATGGCTTGCACCTTGTCCACAAGGGCTTTTGAGCATATAAAGGAGAAGTGTCGCCAAGAGTCATCAGACTGTTCCTTGGTTGTTGCTTTCGTAGATGGTGCTGGAGCATCATTCTCTGGTAAAGGAGCAGCCGGCTCTTCATACCTGTCCTGCGGCTTGATGGCAGCATTTCCCAAGATATTGCCAAGCAGGATGTCCATATTCTTCTTTCCCATGGTCTTTATTGATTACGTGAAATAATCTCTTTCGTCAACGCAAGGTAGTCTTTGGCTCCATTGGAGTTAGGGTCGTACTCGAAGATGCTTTTTCCGCTTCCTGCCGACTCGGCGAGGGCTATGTTCTCACGGATTCGGGTCTTCATGGTGATGCTTTCGTAGCGAGACTTTACTGCTTGCTCAACCACCTTGTTCAGTTTTCGATGGTTGAAGCGGGCTATGAACACACCTCCCAGGCGAAGAGAGGGCTTCACTCTTTGGAGATTGGTCACAAAAGCATCAAGCATCCTCATTCCTTTGAGCGGAAGCAGCTCAGGAGTCATTGGCACGATGATTTCATCGGCTGCAAGAAAGGCATTCGTGGTGACGATGCCCAATGAAGGTGGGCAGTCGATGAGGATGTAGTCATAGTCCTGTCTGATTGGGTCAAGAAGCCTACTGAGCAGCTGTTCTCTTGCCAAGAGATTGGTCAGGGCAATCTCCGCACTCGCCATTTCAAGTGAAGATGGCACAAGGTCGAGATTGTCCCGGATATGCTTCACTGGCAATGGTGCTCCATCTACGAGAGAATCAAAGATGCTGGTCTCAATATCATCTTCGTTAGGGATGAAATACAAGGTGAGATTAGCCTGTCCATCGAGGTCAATGAGCAGGACTTTCTTTCCCATTTGCGCCATGCAAGCCCCGATAGAGGCTGTGGAAGTGGTCTTTGATACCCCTCCTTTGTGATTGGCGAACGTAATGATTTTCTGTTTCATACTTATTTCCATTATGTATATATGTATAAATGTGTACAACTATACAAGTCCACAAGGCTACATGGCTACTTGTATTAACGTGTACAAAGTTACTGACGTTACTTGGGTTAGCCTTGTCACTTCTCCTGACAGCCTTTATAGTCAGGAGAAGTGTTAGGTCGTCAGAGTATAAACACCTCGTCTCTGAGTACTGTCACCTCTGCACCGCTGCTCACTTGTACAAGCAGTTCCTTGCCATAATCTTCAATGATTGTAGCAAAGCGGCAGCCTTTCCATGGGGTTCCCAGTTCGCAAGACTCTCCCAATAATTCTGATTCATATTCGTACATATTCTGTGTAGGTTTAATGCGAGAGCACAAGGCTTGCTCATGCTCTCGCTTGTTTCTTATTCAAAAGTGAAGACCCGAATATAGAAGTAGGTTTCTTCATTCTCATACTCATACTCGTTGATGAAGTCAACCATCTGTTCCTCTGTGCGTTCTCCTTGTTCGATTCCGGTCTTTGATACCCATTCATTGATAGCATCCTTCACCGTATCGTAAACATCATCATAAGCGTCCTCAAATGGTTTGCCGTTTGAACTGACACAACACTCTTCGGGGAAAAAAGAGCCTTCGTCATGGACGTAGTAAACTTCGCATCCACATTCACAAACTCGGTAACTGATAGAAAGTTCATCGTGCAGATGATGGTTTATCTCTTCAAATAGTTCGGTGCACGCATCCCATGCGCTTTCTGTCTCGAATGAGAGAAGTGCATTCTCATCATCTTCCTCATACTCTGCCCAATAGATGTGCCCTCTGACGCTGATTTGCTTTGCTCCGTAGTCGATGCCATAGAAGTCTGCCAATTCGTTCAGCCATACATTCTTGGTGTTCACATTCATACCCTGCAGGGTCTTCCAAAGGTCGCTCACAGCCTTGCGAGAACCTGTCACCTTGTAGGTGGTAGTTGCTTGATTTGCCATAACTGTCTATTTGTTTATTGTGAAATGTGGGCGGTAGATGCACCGCCACACTATTAGTATTCTGCTATTACTGCGAAGGTGGCATGATGTTCAAGCCATTCTCTTACGCATTCCATATTATACTCGCTTGTGATGACTGCCGTTTGTTCGTCTATTGCGGTGAAACGTGTGCTTTCGTAATCGTCAATCCATTCTTTCAGATTGCCAACTCCCAAATAAGCCGCATCGTTAAAGACTTCATCTATTACTGCAATGGGCGAGTTGAACCTAACAATAAGTGTCTTGTAAGAAGTAATCATCTTATTCCCTCCTTCCTTTTCATCCATTCATCACGCTTCTTCCGGCACTCTTCAAGCGTTGCGCATACGCAAGAGAAGAGTTCTCCGTCCGCATGTCGGTAGTCATATTGTACAAGTGTACGTCTCTTTCTGCCTATGCCCGACTGATATTTCTCGTATTTCTCAGCACATGCAATGGTGCAGGTGCTTACTCCATTGATAGTCATTTTCTGTTCCATATCTGAATTGATAAAATTGTTACCATTCTGTGTAATAACTCTGGTCGTTGCTTTCGCATTCTTCTGCCCACTCTTCATCTGTGAAGTCACTATGTAAGCAATCCTCGCTGCAATAGTAGGCTACTCCCATATCCACACAATAGCCTTCACGCATGAGTTTGCCGCACTCAGAGCATCTACGGCAGGCTCTGTCAGTGTCCCACCAATAATCCACAAAGGACTCAGCAATAACGTCTTCGCTTGTGTTCTCGTCCCACTTGTCACGGTAGAAGTCCGCAAACTTGTTCAACTCATCCTTGCTGAAAAGTTCCTGGTCTGTGCCACTAACACCCTTGGTCAGTCGGCTCAAAATCGATTCTCTTGTCGTCATATTGATATTGTTTTTTCTCCCTTTCGTAGATCAACTACTTCGGGAATGGTTAAAAATTATGTTGCTTTCAGAAGGTGTTACGGCTATCTTGGCAAGGTTTTGATGCAAAATACTACCCGAAAGGTGTGGAGATTTTCCATCAAAGCGGGCAGCCTTGACCTTGCAGGAGATGAGACGTAACCATTACCTTCGCAACAGAATTTCTACCGATTCCCAGAAGTCGATGTATGGCAATCATTATAACAGGAACACCCATTCGGCAAAGAAAAGGAGATGCATAAAAAAAGCGACCCGAAGGCCGCTCTTTGATGACGAGAAGGGTTATTTGCCCTTCTTTGTCTTGCTCTCCTGTGGAGCAGGAGTTTCTTCTTTCTCCACAGCTTCGTAGAACTTGGTTGCGACGAGAACCACACGGTTGTGCTTGACTCCATCGGCATCCTGCCATTCCTCAGGCTTGAAGTAGCCTTCTACCGTAATGAGAGTTCCCTTTACAAGGCGATCGAAGGAAGAGGTGTTCTCGTTTTTGCGCCATGCCTCTACATTCATGAAGGCTGATGTGCGGTTTGTTTCCTCGCCATTCTTCTCAGTACGGCTGATGGCCAGTGAGAAACGTGCAACGCTTGCTGTTGAGAACTGATGGATGCTTGCATCCTTACCTACGAAACCGCTTACTACGAAAGAATTTTCAATCTTTTTCATAACTTTGATATTTTAGAAGTGAAACATTTATTTTTTACGTTGCTATCAGAGTTAGCAAGGAAAGCAGGCAAGCAAGGAATTACCGAATTATTTCACCTTGGCACAGAAAAGTTTTTTGGATGATGTCAGACGAAAAAGTTTTTGAAATAATTCAGGTAATAAGGCACTGGTACTTGATACAATGCGGCTTGCACTAACTTTGCGACGGAAAAAGTAAGTGTGTCTGCTTCGTCCAAAATAAGAAGTGGAGAAAAGTGCAGAAAATCAAATAGTCGGTGTTAGGTAAAGGAAACAGGTATCTATATCAGATAAACAAGCGATGCACAAACATCGTGTCCATAGCCGTTGAAGGATGGTCGGAAACTGAGCAACAGCATGAAGAGCTTGGGGGATGCAAATACGATGAAAAAGACGGAGAACGCACAAGGAAGGGACCATGAGGAAGGCACACCTGGGGATTAGGATGTCAAGAGTAAACGCAATACGGTTCTCGCAACGATTCACAGAAGCTAAAGAAAGAAGTAATTCAGCAAGGAGAAAAAGAAGGACTGACCCTGCCGTCAATGAGCAGACATCGGGCTCAACTTATGGCACGTAAGTTTAAGTTTAGAATTACCCATGTATATATACATGCTTTCAACACAATGAAAAGTCCGCCACAGGCTATTCCTGATGGCGGACGAGAACTCGAATTTTTCGTTTATTCAGAGACGAATGAATAGACTACATTAAAACAGGATTCAGACACCTTCATGGTGGTAATGACCATAGACCTGTCCTCGGTGGTGAAACAGTATTGGTAGGATGTTTCATCGGATGCAGATACGAGGGTGTAGTGTTTCTTCAGATAGTCTATTATCAGACGGCTGTTGGAGATAAGTTCCGTATCAATGACTGAATACAGGGTGCTGTCGCTTCGCAAGAAACTATAGAGAATAGCCTCGTTGCCATTACCCGTCTTATATGCCAACTGAAAACTATCAGCGGTCTTGTTCTCTGCCTCGAAATGGTAACGCATCATTGTACCACTCATGTAAGTTGTTACTTCATCCAAGGACGCACCTTTGATGTGATACGGCTCAACCCATACTTTGAGCTCGGATGATGGTTTTTCAGTTTCTTCGATAATGTCATTATCACCACAAGAGGTAAACACTGTTGCCACCAACAATGACAGGATGGCGGTTAGAAAATACTTTTTCATTGTCTTTTTATTTTATTGGTTACTAATATTTTGAACTATGTTCTCACGTCCACACATATATATGTATTCATGTCTATATGTATTCATGTCCACATGTGTACACGTCCACACATATACATGGCTACTTATCCACATGGCTACATCACCTCATGAATTTCTTTCGACCTGATTTTCTTCACCTTTCCATGCTTGGACTCATAAGCCTCTATACCTTGTTTCATGACATATTCCATAAAGGAACGAATAGTAAACCCTTCTTTGTGGGCAATGGCTTGCACCTTGTCCACAAGGGCTTTTGAGCATATAAAGGAGAAGTGTCGCCAAGAGTCATCAGACTGTTCCTTGGTTGTTGCTTTCGTAGATGGTGCTGGAGCATCATTCTCTGGTAAAGGAGCAGCCGGCTCTTCATACCTGTCCTGCGGCTTGATGGCAGCATTTCCCAAGATATTGCCAAGCAGGATGTCCATATTCTTCTTTCCCATGGTCTTTATTGATTACGTGAAATAATCTCTTTCGTCAACGCAAGGTAGTCTTTGGCTCCATTGGAGTTAGGGTCGTACTCGAAGATGCTTTTTCCGCTTCCTGCCGACTCGGCGAGGGCTATGTTCTCACGGATTCGGGTCTTCATGGTGATGCTTTCGTAGCGAGACTTTACTGCTTGCTCAACCACCTTGTTCAGTTTTCGATGGTTGAAGCGGGCTATGAACACACCTCCCAGGCGAAGAGAGGGCTTCACTCTTTGGAGATTGGTCACAAAAGCATCAAGCATCCTCATTCCTTTGAGCGGAAGCAGCTCAGGAGTCATTGGCACGATGATTTCATCGGCTGCAAGAAAGGCATTCGTGGTGACGATGCCCAATGAAGGTGGGCAGTCGATGAGGATGTAGTCATAGTCCTGTCTGATTGGGTCAAGAAGCCTACTGAGCAGCTGTTCTCTTGCCAAGAGATTGGTCAGGGCAATCTCCGCACTCGCCATTTCAAGTGAAGATGGCACAAGGTCGAGATTGTCCCGGATATGCTTCACTGGCAATGGTGCTCCATCTACGAGAGAATCAAAGATGCTGGTCTCAATATCATCTTCGTTAGGGATGAAATACAAGGTGAGATTAGCCTGTCCATCGAGGTCAATGAGCAGGACTTTCTTTCCCATTTGCGCCATGCAAGCCCCGATAGAGGCTGTGGAAGTGGTCTTTGATACCCCTCCTTTGTGATTGGCGAACGTAATGATTTTCTGTTTCATACTTATTTGTATATATGTATCAATGTTTATATGTACTCATGTACACATGAAATGAAAAGATGCATGATTATCGATGCATAGCCATAAGGCAGTCATTAAGATCATTGTAATCTCTATAGCGATATGACTCATCAATAACCTTACTGCCGTAAACATTCATAATTGACTTTGTGGCATTCTTGCCTGCGTCATCATTATCAAGATAACAGTGAATGGCCTTATATTTTTCCAAAAGAGGAATGAGTATTTTGATCTCACCAACTCCGTTGAGTACAAAGTAGTCAAATAAGCCATTGATGGAAATGCCGTTGTCTTGAATTTCTGCTTGCATCGTAAGAAAAGAAAGCAAATCAAAGAATCCCTCAAAAACGCAGCATTGCTGTTGAGATGATCCGTCTGCATAAATTACTGAGATACTCTTCTTTCCAATACAACGCTTGCAGAATACATTGCGTGCTTCCATACCATTAGCTACATTCTTGAATGCGATGGCATAGTATCTTCTGCCCCGAAAAGTATAGTGAACCTCTTTACAGAATTGTTGAGCGATTCTATAACTGATACGTCTCTTGAAAATATAATCGGTTAAAGCTGGATGCGTCAGAGGTACAATCATTTCCACAAATGTCTCTTGGTTTATGTTATCAGAAAATTCCTTTCTTTTTCCTTCTAACCATTGACGTTTGTTTTCCTCTTCTCTTAGCACAGCGTTATAATCTTTACTGTATAGCAGTTTCTTTTCTTCAATTTGCCTTTGAAGAAATGAAAGAACTTGATGTTCAGACCACGCAGGATGCAGACGTTCAACAAGGTTGATGAGATTACCGCCAATGCCGCTTCCAAAATCATACCATAGGTTTTCTTTGATATTAACAGCAAATGAAGGGCTATTTTCTGGGCGGAGTGGGGAGCAATAGAAAATACTCTTGCCTTTTCTGACACCATCCCCATAATCATTCTCTTTCATCCATTGGTAAATACTTACAGATTTAATTTCTTCAATAGTCATGTTACATTGAGTATAAGTAATTGTACACGTGATTGCAGGTGTATGCGCGCGCGTATGTAATATATATACCTTTTAAACTTAAACCTAAACTTTCTTGCTTTCTTCAGTGCTTGGATTTACAAAACCATCTGATTTATAAATATATGCATCATCTTGCTTCACAATAATACCTTTGCCTGAAAGAAGTTTAAGTAAGTCCTTGATTCCATTTGTTCCACGCTTATAACCTGCGTCCTCATATGCACGTGAGACCATTTCAACCAAATCACTGTATCGTGTAGGAGAGTTGTTCTTGAAAGCCTTGCTCAATATCTCCTGATGTACTTCGTTATCCAGGCTCACAAGAGACTTCTCCCTGCGTTTTACAACAGTCACAGAAATGCCATTGTCAAGAACAGGTAACTTGTTGTCATCAATATGGAATGCAAAGGTGCTGAACTCTTTATCTCTCATGTGCATAGGTCTAACCTCACTGATACTGTTATTTTGTAGGTTCTTACTGATAATCAGTACTGTTTCTGCCTTATTTTCAAGTTCAGTACCTATGTGTCCACGTGGATTGTTATCGTTCTTGTTTAAGTGGAGTACAGTATGGATATGAAGGTCATACACACTTGTCCATGCCATGAGAACGGTCATCACATCCGTGGCTTCTTTACCATTGTTTATGTCATACATCAGATCTCTGAGTCCGTCGATGATTACAAGACCGACCTCTTGGTGCTTTCTCAAAGCATAATCAATGAGAGCGATACGAAGTTTCGGCGTGTATTCACGCAACCCCCAAAACAGAAGGCGTGGGTCATCCTTCTTGACAGAAAGCCCTGACAGTTTATAGATTCGCTCCAGAACATTATGGCAATGATATTTGCTCTGTTCCGTATCGAAATAGAGAATCTTCCGTTTCCCCTCAGGAAGGCACGCCCGGTAGTTAAGCACTGTAGTATTTGTAACTGCAGCTGCTACCATTGCAGAGATGTTGAATGTTTTTTTACTTTTTGCCTTACCTGTTGAAGCACTGAAATTTCCAAACGTGGCAATGGTACAGTCTCCAACGAAGAGAATTTTGGGAGGTATTGTAACCTTGTCTGTTGCTTTGATTTCACCTTTTGATAGATAGGACTCCAACTCTTCATCACTGAAATCGTCCTTCTCTAACATTGAAACTTCCAGTGACTTATGTTCAAGATTCGATTTCTGAACTAATTGCACTGGTTTATCTTCTCTTTTTTCCATCTTGATTTTGCTTTTTTTTATTTGTCTCAATGTCCTTTACGGATATTGCACACCTGTCAAGCAACTCCACCAAACGAGAGTCTGGAAGGTTGGTACCATCAATGCTGTTCTTCTTTGACCGCTTCTTCATCTTTACTTGATTCTATTGATTCCATGTTTACGGACAGGTTGGATAACTCCTTGTCATTTACCTTGTTCCTCTTAATCCACGCTATTAGCTCTTTCTTCTCAAAGAAAATCATTTTACCACGTGGCTTAAAATGAGGTATTTCACCACTACAAGTGAGCTTGTAAAGAAGACTCTTAGATATGTCAAGGTATTGGCACACATCCTTCATGTTAAGGATTTCCTTTGTGGTGTAAATCGCATCTTCTAACGATTTCAACTTTTCGTTCACCACACCTGGATCCACAGTCTTCAACTCTTTTATTTGCATTTCCAAGAATTCTATTCGTCTTGAAAGTTGCTCGATGTCTTTTTTCGCCATTTCTTTAATTGTTTTGAGTGATACAATAGAGGGAGCCACCCTCGTTGTGAATCGATTCGGATGCAAAGGTATATTGATAGTGATGCTTTATGGGATTATGTTACTATATAGGAGAAATTATATAGTAACTATATAGCCACTTTCGTTTCATGTGGTTGGATTCCTATGTCTTTTCATCACTTATTTGCATCTGAATATATCATACTAATAGAAAACTGTAACATAATAAGGGTATATATTACTTTATGACATCAGTGCGAATAGGCTGCACCATGATTGTATAACTTTGCACTAATTTGCCCAAATATGCATGAGAAAAGAAAGAAAACATTATTATACAGTACTATGGCATACGTTTGTGTGGCATGTATTATTCTTAATATAAACTTAACACAAAAAGAAAATGAAGCAGTTAAAAAACAACTTCGTTCTCTCTCTTTTTGTGTCCATGCTATCCAAGCTGTACAAAGAAAGAAGAGAAAGAGTTGCCTGAGAATGAACTTTGGCAACTCTATCGTGCTGCTTATGAGCAGTACCAGTGTGAAATCCTCAAAGGAGAGAAGAACTACTCTCGTTTTGTGAATGATTTCTTTGCATACCATCTTCCTACATCGTGTACACGTGAAGAGCAAATGCGACTTCATGTGATGCACGTCTTTAGCATCAAGGAACTCCTTGAAGAACGTCGAGACCTTGTCAATTTCTTCTTTTCAAAAGGAAGTTTTGATGAGGAAGACTATCATCAGATGGAGCATCTGTTTAACACTGGCAGCAGCATCGAGCCAGAAAGAGAGAGTCTTGCCAATTTCTCAGAGAAGCAGATCAGTCTCATCACGGATTTTGTCAACACTACAAAACTCTTCAGACAGGATGTCTCAGAGAATGACATGGCAAATCTATTCAAATGCAAACTGAACGCACCATTGCAAGCAAATGTCAATAGACATGTCGCACTATTCTTCGGTGCTCTTAGGCAATATGGCTTATTGCCTTTCTCATGGCAGATGATTATTGAGGAGAACAGGCTGATTTCTTCATCAGCCAATAACCAGCCACTTCGTGCCAGTCATCTCAGATGCGGGTTGTCACAGGCAAAGAATGTCAAACTCGCAAAGGAAAAGTCTTCCTTGAACAAGATGGAAGATATTGGCTTTGAAGCCACATGCAATGCTTTTGTAAAGAAGTTGAAAGAAAGTATCTAAGATGCAAGAAAGATAAGCAAATATGATATGTTCAGCGATATAACAACTATATTCCAGTACCTATATAGTTGATATTATTATTCTTATGATTCTGAGGGGCTACCTTTGCAATCGAATCGATTTAGATACGGAGGTAGCCTCTCCATTTACGTAATCATAAGCACATAGACAATGAACAATAATACAGAAATAATATTCTCGGATAAAACGGTCACTTACGACCAGTTTGTCACAGATCTTGCAACAAGGATTGCATTGAAGATACATCAAGTAGAAAAAGGTCAGCTTGAAATCAGCCAGGCCAAAGCGTTCAAGATGTTTGGTAGGGCAGATGTTGAACGGTGGATTAGGAATGGTAAGTTAAAGCCGTGTAGGGTGTCACCAGGCAAGAAACGCTACAGGTTGATAGATCTACAGAAACTCGCAAACATTCAGCAGAATTACATTCTGTAGCCAGGTTCGAGAAGTACATTAAAAAACTCAGATGCAGCACAATACTGTATCTGAGTTTTTTTGTATAAGTATCAGTTAAAAGAGAAAACTGTTTTATGGAATCAGACGTTGATACATCTGAGTCAAGTTTTTATCAACATTGGTTATCTTGAACTGAACTCGAGCATTGTGAATATTCTTAGGTAGAATAGTCACAAGTTTGTCCATTACCTGATCAACATTAGAAAAACCTGTATCTTCTATAGCACAAACCTGTTTACCCATAACAAAGGCTTCAGCACGGACATAGTTGTACTTTGATATTTTCTCAAATGACTTATCCTCTTTTTCTATGTACTTTGACTCGTGATCAGTGAAGAACACAAAATCGATTACCTTTTCGTTAAGAATCCACGCAGGAGTGAAATCTATCTTGACATATACTTTTGCCATTCTGTTGATAGAATGGTTGAGTCCAAAATCAACATCATTCATTGTTGCTCCACATTCATTCTGGGCTATGGTTGCCCAACTATGTCTAAAGGCATAGAGCGATGCTCTGTAACCTGGCTCTACCTTTTCCCAAATCTGCTTAATGCCCGTATTGACGTTTGCACAGAAAGAATCAGATGTTGCTAAACGATCGTGGAAGTTAAACAACCATGGGGAACGTTCATCTTTTGTGAGATACTTCTCAAATGTTGGTTTCAAGAATGCTGGTACACGAACTTCAAAGTAACCTCTGTCAGAACGTGTCGACCTCGTCTTCTGTCGTTCGTAGTGAAAGATGTTCCCATCGTACTGATCCTTCTTCGCATTAAAGATGTCCACAGCATTTAAGCCGCACATACAGAATGAAATCAATGCCACATCCTGACCAACTTCCATTAGTGGGTGAGTGAATTTACTTCTATCTGGAACGACATTGAAGAATGCACGCAATTTGCTTGCAGGAATGGCACGCTTCTCTGGCACATCACTTCTTGGGATAGTGACATTACTCCAAGGATTCTTCAGTTTAAGTATTCCTCGTTCTTCGTCATTGAATTCTCTTCTGGCAGCTTTGTACACCTCCCTCATACATACTGGATATTGTTCTTTGCTTCGAGTTGTGGTGGAAAGGGATTCTATCCATCGGTTAAGGAAAGCAGAAGTAATACGTGAAAACATGATATTGTCTGTCCCTGCGAATCTTTCCATATGTTGCAGAGACCACTTATAGTTACGTGAAGTGCGTTCCTGTCCTCTTTTAATCAATTTCTCGATATGCGCTCTTGCGTAATCAGAGAAAGAAAGGTCTTTTCCATAGTCGGTCACATAAGTGAGTACTTCGTTTGCTGACCACGTAGAAGCATCAACTTGATTAAGCATATTATAAAACTTTTCTATCAAGATTGAAGTTTGCTGTATTACGAAGGGATCAATGATGTCTTTCTTATCATCACTTAATCCCTTATCGTTTACCATCCATGATGTTCTAACGTAAGCGAACTGTCTGTTTTGAGTAATACGGATATATACATTGTACATTCCGTTTCTTGTCCTTGACTTTACAATTGCTTTTAATGTTGCCATGCTGAAAATTGTTATTTGGGGTTATTCAAATTGTGATAAAATACCTGTTTGCAGAGTTCTAAAATCTGGGAAACACCGAGATTTTTTTGGGAAACATCCGGTGTTTTTTGGGAAACAAATGAATGGCTTGGGAAACACGCTCCTGATTTTTGGGAAACATTTGCCCTGATTTTGGCCTCTTATTCTGCATTTGGAACAGGCAGAATATGCACAAAAAACTAAGGGCAAGTACCTGTTTCCCAGATACTTGCCCTTTATATAGCTAATTTTCAGCACGTTTCGATTATTCTTCGACGGCGGCCTGCGCCGCTGCGAGTCTTGCAATAGGCACGCGGAACGGAGAACAACTGACATAATTCAAACCTACCTTATGGCAGAATTTAACAGACGAAGGTTCACCGCCATGTTCACCGCAGATGCCGCACTTCAAGTCCGGACGGATAGCGCGACCTTTTTCGGTAGCCATACGCACCAATTGCCCTACTCCGTTCTGATCGAGCACTTGGAACGGGTCTACTTTCAGGATCTTCTTTTCCAGATAAATCGGCAGGAAAGAAGCGATGTCGTCGCGTGAATAACCGAAAGTCATCTGCGTCAAGTCATTCGTACCGAATGAGAAGAATTCAGCAGAAGAAGCAATACGGTCTGCCGTAAGAGCCGCACGCGGGATCTCAATCATTGTACCTACTTTGAATTCAATGCTATCGCCTACTTCAGCAAACAACTTGGCGGCTTCAGCGCGGATAACCTCTTCCTGTTGCTTGAATTCGTACAGAATACCCGTCAACGGAACCATGATTTCGGGATGTGTCTCCACACCTTCTTTCTTCAATTCCAAAGCGGCACCGAGGATGGCACGCGTCTGCATCTGTGTGATTTCCGGATAAGTATTACCCAAACGGCAACCGCGGTGTCCCAGCATAGGATTGTGTTCGCAAAGAGCCTCTACACGTTGCTGGATATACTGCAAACTTACACCCATGGTATCTGCCATTTCCTGTTGTCCTTTCAAATCATGAGGAACAAACTCGTGCAAAGGCGGGTCAAGCAGACGAACAGTCACCGGACAACCCTCCATAGCCTTGAAGATACCCTTGAAGTCAGCCTGCTGATATGGCAAAATCTTAGCCAATGCCTTGCGACGTCCTTCCGCATCTTCCGCCAGAATCATTTCACGCATGGCTTTGATTTTCTCACCCTCAAAGAACATGTGTTCCGTACGGCAAAGACCGATTCCTACCGCACCGAAATTACGTGCCACCTGAGCATCATGCGGAGTATCCGCATTGGTGCGTACCTGCAATCTCGTATATTTATCAGCCAACTGCATCAACTCGGCAAAATCACCGGAAAGCTCGGCTGCTTTTGTTTCCACCTTTCCTTTATAAACCTCACCGGTGCTACCGTTCAAGGAAATGAAATCTCCCTCTTTCAGTACCACACCGTCCACTTCAACCGTACGGGCTTTATAGTCGATGTTCAATGCTCCGGCACCGGACACACAACACTTACCCATGCCACGAGCCACAACAGCAGCGTGCGATGTCATGCCGCCACGTGCGGTCAGGATACCTTCGGCAACAGCCATACCTGCCAAATCTTCCGGAGAAGTTTCTATACGCACCATCACCACGCGCTTACCGCCGGCATGCCATTCGGCAGCATCTTCGGCAAAGAACACAATCTGTCCGCAAGCTGCACCCGGAGAAGCCGGAAGGCCGCGAGTCAAAACCTTGGCCTGCTTCAAAGCCGCCTTGTCAAACACAGGGTGAAGCAATTCATCCAACTTATTGGGTTCGCAACGCAGCAAAGCCGTCTTTTCGTCAATCATACCTTGATGCAGCAAGTCGGTGGCAATCTTCACCATAGCCGCGCCGGTACGCTTGCCGTTACGTGTCTGGAGGAACCAGAGTTTACCTTCCTGTACGGTGAACTCCATGTCCTGCATATCTCTATAATGGTTTTCCAGCTTGGTCTGCAAAGCATCCAGTTCCTTATATATTTCGGGCATTGCCTCTTCCATAGAAGGATATTTGGCCGCACGTTCTTCTTCACTCACACCGGCAAGTTCGGCCCAACGCTTCGAACCGATAATAGTGATCTGTTGCGGAGTACGGATACCGGCCACAACGTCTTCACCCTGCGCGTTAATCAGATATTCGCCGTTGAAGAGATCTTCGCCCGTAGCAGCATCGCGGCTAAAGCAAACTCCCGTAGCGGAAGTGTCTCCCATATTGCCGAACACCATTGCCTGAACGCTTACAGCCGTACCCCATTCATCAGGAATTCCCTCCATTTTACGATACAGGATAGCGCGTTCGTTCATCCACGAGTTGAATACGGCGCAGATAGCTCCCCACAACTGTTCGTAGGCACAGGTCGGGAAGTCTTTTCCGGTCTGTTCCTTTACGGCAGCCTTGAATCTCTTTACAAGCTCCTTGAGGTCTTCCACTTCCAGTTCATTATCCAGCTTCACGCCTTTAGCATGCTTCACATCTTCTATAATGGCTTCAAACGGATCGACATCTTCTTTGTTGACCGGCTTCATACCCAATACTACATCGCCGTACATCTGCACGAAACGACGGTATGAATCCCATGCGAAACGGGCATTGCCGGTCTTGCGGATCAACCCTTCTACAACTTCATCGTTCAAACCGAGGTTAAGGATTGTATCCATCATGCCGGGCATGGAAGCACGTGCACCCGAACGTACGGAAACCAACAACGGATTATCTATGTCGCCGAATTTGGAACGCATCAGCGTTTCTACGTGTGCAATGGCATTTTCTACTTCCTGCTTCAACAAGGCAACAACCTTGTCCTGCCCCATTTCATAATATTCTGTGCAAACTTCTGTTGTAATTGTAAAGCCCGGAGGAACCGGAACTCCGATAAGGTTCATCTCTGCCAAGTTGGCCCCCTTACCTCCCAAAAGGTTTCTCATGCCGGCTTTCCCTTCTGCCTGACCGTTACCAAAGGTATAAACTCTTTTTTTGTCCATAATATAAATTTAAAGTTTCTGATTGTGATTTTTTCCATTTTTCTGTTCGCAAATCTAAGTATATTTCGCAGACTAGAAAACTTTTTGAGAAAAAACTTTAATGCAAAATGCAATTTCGACATTGCAATATTTAATCTTTCAATTCATAGAGAGAAATCCCGAAAAAATACCTATTTTTGCCACTGAATTTATTATACTGGTGTAAAAGTGGCAAGAAAGAGAAAAGAACTTCCCCTGTTAGAGAAGGTGGAAATAACGGATGTGGCTGCCGAAGGAAAAGCCATTGCAAAGGTCAATGATTTGGTAATTTTCGTACCATATGTCGTTCCGGGTGATGTAGTAGACCTGCAAATTAAGAGAAAAAAACATCATTATGCTGAAGCTGAAGCGGTGAAGTTCCATGAATACTCCCCCGTAAGAGCAGTTCCGTTCTGCCAGCACTACGGTGTTTGCGGCGGTTGCAAATGGCAGGTGCTCCCCTATTTTGAGCAGATACGATATAAGCAAAAACAAGTAACGGACAACCTTACCCGCATCGGGAAAATAGAACTTCCGGAAATATTGCCGATACTCGGTTCCGAAAAAACGGAGTTCTACCGGAATAAACTCGAGTACACTTTTTCCAACAAACGCTGGCTGACGACGGAAGAAGTCCGGCAGAATGTAGTGTATGAGCAAATGAATGCGGTGGGTTTCCACATACCCAATGCGTTTGACAAAGTATTGGCCATAGAGAAATGTTGGCTGCAGGATGACATATCCAACCGCATCCGCAATGCCGTACGCGACTTTGCTTACGAGCACGATTATTCGTTCATCAATCTGCGCACTCAGGAAGGAATGTTACGCAACATGATTGTACGCACTTCCAGTACCGGCGAACTGATGGTTATCCTCATCTGCAAAATAGAGAAAGACGAGGAAATGGCTTTGTTCAATCAGTTATTGCAATATGTGGCAGATACTTTCCCCGAAATAACGTCTTTGCTATACATTATTAATAATAAATGCAACGACACCATCACCGACCTCGACGTACATACCTTCAAAGGCAAAGATCACATCTTTGAGGAAATGGAGGGACTGCGCTTCAAGATAGGCCCCAAGTCTTTCTACCAGACTAATTCCGAACAGGCATACAACCTATACAAAGTTGCCCGTAACTTTGCCGGACTCACCGGTAACGAATTGGTCTACGACCTTTATACCGGTACAGGAACCATTGCCAACTTCGTATCCAAGCAAGCACGCCAGGTCATCGGGATTGAATATGTGCCCGAAGCCATTGAAGACGCCAAAGTCAATTCGGAAATCAACGGCATACAAAACACATTGTTCTTTGCCGGCGACATGAAAGACATGCTGACGCAGGATTTCATCAATGAATACGGACGCCCGGATGTAATTATCACCGACCCTCCCCGCGCAGGCATGCATCAGGATGTGATTGACGTTATCCTGTTTGCAGAGCCCAAACGGATTGTATACGTAAGCTGCAACCCGGCCACCCAGGCAAGAGACTTACAGTTGCTCGATGCAAAATACAAAGTAAAAGCTGTCCAACCGGTGGATATGTTCCCGCATACTCATCATGTGGAAAACGTGGTATTGCTTGAGTTGAAAAATCCGGCATAAAGAGAAGGGATATCTAAAGTAGTACTTTAGGAAGCTAAAATAGAACTTTAGAGAGCTATTAAATCATTAATCACAAATTATTATTCTCGTGGCAAAAGAAAAAATTAGAGCAAGAGCACGCACGCAATATACGGACTATATGGTGAAGGAGCCTATGGAACTGATGGAATTCCTGGCTGCCAAAATGCCGGATGCCAGTCGTACCAAGCTGAAATCATTATTGAGCAAGCGCATTGTATATGTAGACAGTGTTATCACCACACAATACAATTTCCCTTTGAAACCCGGCATGAAAGTGCAAATCAGTCGTGAGAAAGGGCGCAAAGAGTTCAGCAACAGACTGCTGAAAATAGTATATGAGGATGCTTATATCATTGTTGTCGAGAAGATGCAGGGGCTGTTGTCCGTCAATACGGAAAGGCAGAAGGAACGCACTGCCTACACCATATTAAACGAATACGTTCAACGGTCGGGCAGGCAACATCGCGTATATATCGTGCACCGTTTGGATCGTGACACGTCGGGATTGATGATGTTTGCCAAAGACGAAAAGACACAGAACACATTGCGTGACAACTGGCATAACATTGTAACAGACCGACGCTATGTAGCTGTTGTTGCAGGTGAAATGGAAAACAATGCCGGCATGGTAAGATCATGGCTTACCGACCGCAAACTTTACGTATATTCCAGTCCGACGGACGATGGCGGAAAAGAGTCTGTTACTCATTATCGTACTATAAAACGTGCCAACGGCTTCTCGCTTGTAGAATTGGTTCTGGAAACGGGACGCAAGAACCAAATTCGTGTACATATGCAGGATTTGGGACATCCCATTATAGGCGACGGACGATATGGACTGGAAGAGGTAAATCCCATCAACCGACTGGCGCTGCACGCTTTCAAGCTCTGTTTCCATCATCCAGTAACCGGAGAACTGATGCAGTTTGAAACACCTTATCCGGGGGAGTTCAAGAAATTGTTTCTAAAACAGAAATAAAGCGGTTCCGCACGATACAGTTCAAAACATAAAAAAAGGAAGGCTGCCATGAAACAGCCTTCCTTTTTTATATCAATATCCCACTCGACGCAAGACTAAGGAAATACCATCATAGCCCTCCAAATAGTCTTCGTAATAATCATAATACCAACCGGAAAGAGAGACGCGGTCGGCCCATGAACCCGCAATACATGCTCTATCATTATGGCCGAAGTCCAATATTATTGTACCGGACGGCGCATCCCAATATTGTTCATCTTCAAAATACCAGTCGAAAGTACCGGAGTCTCCCCCTTCTATCCGATAACTGCCGGTTCTGTTCTCGTTGAAGATAAAAGAAGCATCACGAGCTCCGACTTGCCCTGCCCATATACCAGACAACCAATATTCCGTATCATCCGTTTCACAAGAACTTAATCCCAATACCAGAATACATAGAAGCAACACTCTCGAATATTTCATCATATTATTCCTTATCCTTTACTATTTATAATTCGCATCTACCAACATCATCACTTCTCCGTTCAGTTTTCCGGACAAATAATGTTCACGTACCCATACATTCTCAAATATCTTGGCTGTGTTATCGGCAAAAGTCAATCGTATAGCCTCCTTACTCTCATCCAGCCAACGCCATGAAAATTCCCGGTCAACAGTAACCTTACCACCGGCTTCATAGGTTATCGTAACTTCCTGCCCCTTATTGTTTGCACCGAACTTAAGCAGATAGGTATATGCTTCACCATCTTCTCCCGATTCATCCACCCAATTCTTTCCACATAATTTCTCATCACTATTCTGTATTGTAGTATAATAAATATCATCTCCACAAGAAGCCATTCCCATAGTTATTACACACAACAGCATTATTTTCGCAAAATCTAAAATCTTCATGTTTATCAAGTTTAGTTAATATTTATGGGCAAACATACATAAAAATATTGAAACACTTAATACTTCGCCTGAAATTTCTTGTAGAAGATAGCGAATAAAACAAAACCCACCAACGCAAAAGGCACACCTGCCAAAGCCGGATAACGGTATCCGCCGCTAAGAGCCAATCCACCTACGTATGCTCCGATAGCATTACCCAAATTGAACGCTATTTGCACACAAGCGCCACCCAGCATCTCTCCGCCGGGAGCAACACGAATAATCAACACCTGTTCGGGACTTGAAACAGCAAACAACCCTGCTGTACAAAGCGCCATCAGAATGGCAGAACACCATGGGTTGGGCGACAGGAAAAATATCATCAGCAACAAGATACAAATCATACCTTGCACTACCGTACCAACCTTACCCGGAGTATATCTGTCGGAAAGTCTGCCACTCACAAGATTGCCGACCACCATGCCAAAGCCTGCCAGAACCATCAATGCCGTCACGCTTTCAGCACTAAAACCTGAGACATTTGTCAGCAACGGTGTAATGTAACTATACCAACAGAAAACCCCGCCATTGCCCAAAGCAGTCGCCCCCAATATCAACCAGGGAGCAGGTGTCTTTAAGAAGCGAAACTGACCTTTGAAACCGGTATCTTTCAGTCCCTCTATCACAGGAACCCACCGCCATATATAATAAAGGACGATCAGCCCCCAACAACCCACCAGCAAGAATGTCACCCGCCAAGAGAGCATATGGCTCAATGAAGTACCCAGCGGTACGCCAAACAAATTGGCAACCGTCATGCCTGCTATCATAATGGATACGGCTTCCGAGCTTTTTCCCTCATCCGCCAGCTTGCCTGCCACAATAGATGCAACTCCAAAATATGCCCCATGCGGCAAGCCCGAAATGAAACGCGCTGCCAACAGCAACCAGTAATCGGGAGCCATTGCGGCACCCAGATTCCCCACCAGCATCAAGGCCATCAACACCAGCAGAATATGTTTCAACGGACGTTTGCGTGCCACAATCAGCATAGGGGCACCGGCACACACTCCCAGTGCGTAGGCAGAAATGAAATGTCCCGCAACCGGAATACTAATATTTAAATCTCGGGCAACATAAGGCAAAATACCCATCATTGTGAATTCGGCAATACCCAATCCTAACGTACCGAATGCTAATGCAATAAGACTCTTCTTCATCTGAAAAAATACAACCTATATAACAATCTTTTTACCGCCGCAAAAGTAATATATTGTACGTTCTTAAACTATTTATTTTATAAAAAACCAACTAAAAATTTGTACAGCACAAATATAACCTATACTTTTGGCCCTCCGAAAATATAGGACTTCTCCTATATATTACAATTCAATAACCAATTTGTATAACTAAAAGTTAAGAAGAAAAAGATGAAAAAGTTTGTAATCTTATTATTTGTTGCAATGGCTGCTTTATCAGCAAAAGCGCAGGTTTATGTTGGTGGAACAGTGGCTTTATGGCACAATGACGACCTTGACGCAACAACTTTTGCGTTGAATCCGGAAGTAGGATACAACCTGAACGAGAAACTGGCTATCGGTGGTGTATTGACATTTGCACACAGCAAGCTGGATGAAGGAAAATACAATGCCTTCGCCCTTGCACCATACGCACGTTACTCTTATTATGAAAACAAAGTTGTCCGTCTTTTCATTGACGGAGGACTGGGCTTCTCCACTCAAAAGGTAAAAGGTTTGGATTCCGTAAACGGTTTTGAAATCGGTTTCAAACCGGGTATCGCCATCAAACTGAATGACAAGTTCAGCGTACTTGCCAAATGCGGTTTCCTGGGTTACAGAGACGATTATATGGATACGGAAAGCGGTTATGGCTTTGGCTTCACCAGCGAGGACCTTTCAGTAGGTTTCCACTATGAGTTCTGATTCATACCAAACATTGATATGTCAAAGGGGTGTTCCGCAGGAGCATCCCTTTTTTATTACCATGCCATCAACGGCACAAGACACACGCACCCTGAGAAGGAAAAAAAAAGGAAAAGGCGGTTCCGATAAATGTTTTTCCGCTTCCGATGGTACAAGCGCCTGCAATATTGTGTACTTTTGCAGTATCATAAAAAGAAAATGCAATGAAAAAGTTCGTAAAAGGAGTCCGGTTTACTCCTAAAAATTATTCCGATGAAGTAGAAGCTAAAATTCAACATTATAAAAGAGAAGGTTACAAACTACCGTCAAGACATTTATTGCGTACAGAAGAACAACTGGCAGGCATACGCGAAAGTGCAAAAATAAACACCGCATTGCTCGATTACATTTCAGAGAATATTCGCGAAGGGATGTCTACCGCAGAAATAGACCACATGGTATATTGCTTCACGACAGACCATGATGCCATTCCCGCCCCTTTCCTGTACGAGGGGTTCCCAAAAAGCGTATGCGTCAGCATCAATGACGTAGTGTGCCATGGCATCCCCAGCACCAAAGAATTTCTGCGCAGCGGAGATATTGTCAACGTAGATGTATCTACCATATATAAAGGATATTTCTCCGACGCCTCGCGCATGTATATGATCGGAGAGGTAAGCCCGGAGATGCAACGCCTCGTACAAGTAACCAAAGAATGTCGCGACCTCGGCATACAAGCTGCCCGGCCTTGGGCACGACTGGGCGACGTCGGCGCCGCCATTCAAGAACACGCCGAGAAGAACGGTTACAGTGTAGTGCGCGACCTCTGCGGACATGGCGTAGGCGTCAAGTTCCATGAAGAGCCGGATGTGGAACACTTCGGCAAGCGTGGTACGGGCATGCTGATAGTACCGGGAATGACGTTCACCATCGAACCGATGATCAACATGGGCACTTACGATGTTTTCATTGACGAAGCCGACGGCTGGACAGTATGCACAGACGACGGCCTGCCTTCCGCCCAATGGGAAAGCATGATCCTTATTACCGAAGACGGAAACGAGATACTGACGCAATAAGCATAAGCCCGCAGGCCGCAGGATATTCCCCGGTGCGGTACTCTCCGTACCAACCGTTGGTATTCCTTGTACCACACTTTGGTATTCCTTGTACCAACCGTTGGTATTATCGGTACCCAACGTTGGTACAACGGATACCACCCTTTGAAACAGAATTTTCAGTTCATTGCAACTATATTTCCCATACATCATTATGAATATCGTACTATTAGTCGTTGGAATTATCGCAGGAGCCATTATCGGCTATTTGACAGCCGGCAGAAAAGCCGCTGCCCTAAAAACACAAGTAGAAGCCGCCGAAGAGCGTGAAGCCCTACTGAATCGCACCGCCGAAGAACGTATCACCCGCGAACGTTCCATTGCGGAAGAACGCTTGCAGGAGGCTAACCGCCAAGCCTCGGAACGCCTTAGCGCACAAGAACGGCTCTTTGCCGAACGCATTTCCGAACAGGCACGCAATCTCAATGAACGCCTTGTCCAGCAGGAACGTTCTTTCTGCGAACGCCTTGCCGAGCAGCAAAAGCAATGGGAACAGCGCCTCACCCAACAGAAGGAAGAGGCCGAAGCCCTGCACAAACGCATGAATACGGAGTTTGAGAACCTTTCAAACCGCATCTTCCAAAGCAAAACCGAAGATTTCACCAAACTAAATGCCGAACATCTGGGCAACCTGCTGCGTCCGTTGGACGAAAAGATAAAAGATTTCAAGGAAAAGGTAGAGCAAGTGTACAGCACCGAAGCCAAAGAGCGCTTCTCCTTAGGCGAGCGCATCAAGGAACTGGTGGAGCTGAACAACCGTCTCAGCGAAGACGCCAACAACCTGACACGCGCCCTGAAGGGAGACTCCAAGATGCAAGGCAACTGGGGTGAGATGATTTTAGAGCGCCTGCTGCAAGCATCAGGCCTGATTGAAGGCGAGCACTATTTCCGTCAGGAGTTTCTGAAAGACGAACGAGGGGAAGCTATTGTCAGTGAAGAAAGCGGACAAAAGATGCAGCCGGACATCCTTATCAAATACCCAGATGAACGCGAAATGATAATAGACTCCAAAGTGTCTCTCACTGCCTACGCAGCCTATACATCTGCCGAAGACCGGGAAGAGCAGGCACGTTGGCTCAAGGCGCATTTGCAGTCTGTCCGCAGCCACATCGATGAACTCAGCCGGAAGGATTATTCGCACTATGACATCAAATCGCCGGACTTCGTAATGATGTTCATTCCCACCGAAGGCGCTTATCTGCTTGCCATACAGAGCGATGCCAACCTTTGGGAATACGCCTACAATAAGAAAGTCGTATTGATGAGCCCCACCAACCTCATCAGCGCCCTGCGTCTCTCGCTCGACCTGTGGAAACGGGAAAACCAAGTGAAAAACGTACAGGCTATCATCAAACGCGGTACGGCCCTGTATGAAAAGATAGTAGGCTTCACCGACACTTTCCTCACCCTCGGCGACCGCATGGCGACTTTGCAAAAAGACTATGACAAGGCGCTCAACCAATTGTCCGAAGGAAACGGAAGCGTAGTCCGCCAAGCAGAAATGCTGAAAGATATGAGCCTCACCCCCAAAAAACGTATCTCGGCAAGACTGCTGCCTAAAGAAGAGATACAGGAAGAAACGGAAGATGAAGAATAAAACTCAAGGCCAGCCAAAGGAAGTTATTCAGCTTTGGGCAACACTATGTTCAGCACCACATATCCCAATACCCCAGCGAGCAACGTTCCCAAAAGCACGCCGAATTTCGCTTGGTTCAACAGTTCCGGATATGCATCTGCAAACGAAAGGTTGGCTATAAACAAAGATACCGTAAAGCCGATGCCTCCCAGCAGGGAAACGCCTGCTATATTTTTCCAATTCATGCCGGCAGGCATCAGAGCCAAACCACTTTTTATCGATAGCCACGTAAACAGATATATACCCAGGAATTTGCCCAAAAGCAGACCGGCAGCCACAGCCATACTTACATCTCCCACAATATTGCCGCTACCGCTGAATACCACACCGGCATTGGCAAAGGCAAACAAAGGTAAAATCACAAAGTTCACAGCCCCATGCAAATTGTCCTCCAACGACTGCAACGGGCTGATAACATGATCGGACGCACGTTCCACCTGTTTCAACGTAGCAATCTGCGCATTTGTCAGCACTATATTATCCGATTTGGAAGCAGGGAACTCCCCTATAATATCACGAATTCGCTTGATATATTTACCGGCATCCAGACGGGGACGGGCCGGTATCACGAATGCCAGTATCACCCCGGAAATAGTGCTATGTATGCCCGACTGCAAGAAGAGGTACCAAATTATTATACCGAAGAACAAAAAGAAAATCTTCTGCGTCACCCCCAACTTGCCCATATAATAAAGGAATATATACAGGATAGCCGCTACAATCAGGTATCCGTATGCCACGTCAGTACTATAAAACAGTGCAATCACCAATATTCCCCCGATGTCATCAACCACAGCAAAAGCAGTCAGGAATATCTTCAGGCTCAACGGAACACGCTTGCCCAGCAAACTGAGCACGCCCAAAGAAAATGCAATATCCGTAGCCATAGGAATGGCCATTCCCCTGGTTTCAGGAGTACCGGAAATAACCAATAACGAATAAATCAGAACCGGAACCACCATGCCGCCACATGCCGCGACAAAAGGTAAAGCAGCCTTCCGGAAAGAAGACAGTTCCCCTACCAGCAACTCACGCTTTATCTCCAACCCCACTGCCAGAAAGAACACTGTCATCAGACAGTCATTGATGAATTCTATCATTTTCAACGGATGCCCGCCATGCGAAAGTAAATTGAAATTACCGACACGCAGATGAAGTTCCTGAAGCAGGAAGTCCTGATATATCGGCGACAAAGAAGAGTTGGCTATGAGAGCAGCCAGAATAGCGGTCAGAAACAAAAGGATACTCGCCACTATATTCAGCGAGGAAATGTGTTTCACAGTACGTAGAATAATCATAAGTATTTGATTTAAGATTTTATCCTTCTCCGGAAAGAAGGTGTGTCAAAACTAACATTAACTATCATTTTACTCTGTCATTAGCTTCGCTCAAAACCTCTTCTGCCTTTTTTCATTAAGGTATAGTCAGAGCGAAGCGAAGAACCTACTCTCTTTGTGAGTAGGAGAAGAGATGCTTCACTACGTTCTGCATGACAGACTATACATTAGCGTAAGAAATAAAAAGATATTTTGAGCGAAGCTAATGATATGCTTGTCAGAGTTTTGACACACCCTCCCTATAAACCTGACAGCGCCACTTTCCTCACCCACAACACAAATATAGCTGTTAAAATTAAATCAAGCACTATGTATGTGAATTATTTAGCAGCTAATCCAATTTCAGCACAGCCAGGAATGCTTTCTGCGGAACTTCTACGTTACCGATTTGCTTCATCCTTTTCTTACCTCTCTTCTGCTTTTCAAGCAGCTTGCGTTTACGGCTTACGTCACCTCCATAACATTTTGCAGTAACATCCTTACGAACTGCCTTTATTGTTTCGCGGGAAATAATCTTAGCCCCGATAGCCGCCTGAATGGCAATATCAAACTGCTGCCTTGGAATCAGATCTTTCAGTTTCTCGCACATCCGGCGTCCCAACTCGTAGGCGTTATCAAAGTGAGTCAAGGTAGAAAGCGCATCCACCGGTTCGCCATTCAACAGAATATCCAGCTTTACCAGTTTGGACGGACGGAATCCGTTTGCATGATAGTCAAAAGAAGCATACCCTTTGGAAATACTTTTCAGTTTATCGTAAAAGTCGATAACGATTTCTCCAAGCGGCATGTCATAGTATATCTCCACACGATTACCGGAAATATATTCCTGTTTCACCAACTCACCGCGCTTACCCAGGCATAGCGTCATAATCGGTCCGATATAGTCCGTAGTAGTAATCACAGATGCGCGGATGTAGGGCTCTTCAATGCGGTCTATCAACGTTGGATCGGGCATGCTGCCGGGATTATGCACCTCGGTCATGTGTCCCTGCTTGTCATAAATGTTATAAGACACGTTAGGCACAGTAGTGATGACATTCATATCGAACTCGCGGTCCAAACGCTCCTGCACAATCTCCATATGAAGCAGTCCCAGGAACCCGCAACGGAAACCAAAACCCAGCGCCAATGAAGACTCCGGCTGGAAAGTCAATGAAGCATCATTCAGTTGCAATTTCTCCAACGAAGAGCGCAAATCTTCAAAATCTTCCGCCTCAATAGGATATACGCCGGCAAAAACCATTGGTTTCACTTCCTCAAACCCGGCAATAGCTTCCTTGCATGGACGGGCTATGTGGGTAATCGTATCACCTACCTTTACTTCTTTGGAAGTCTTGATGCCCGAAATGATATAACCTACGTCACCCGTACGCAATTCCTGCCGGGCCACCATATCCATTTTCAAAACACCTATTTCGTCCGCATCGTATTCCTTGCCCGTATTGAAGAACTTCACCTTGTCTCCCTTCCGGATGACACCGTTCACAATCTTGAAGTAAGCAATAATGCCCCGGAAAGAGTTGAATACAGAATCGAAGATCAGAGCCTGCAACGGTGCTTCCTCATCACCTTCGGGATGCGGAACACGCTCAACGACTGCCTCAAGAATCTCCTCAACCCCCATTCCCGTCTTACCGGAAGCGCGGATTATCTCCTCACGCTTACAGCCGAGCAACTCTACAATTTCATCCTCTACTTCTTCGGGCATGGCGCTCGCCATATCACACTTATTGATAACCGGAATAATCTCCAAGTCATGCTCGATGGCCATGTAGAGATTGGAAATGGTTTGCGCCTGCACGCCTTGAGACGCATCCACAATGAGCAACGCCCCCTCACAAGCGGCAATAGAGCGAGACACCTCGTATGAGAAGTCCACATGTCCCGGGGTGTCTATCAGGTTCAGAATATACTTCTCCCCCTTGTACATATACTCCATCTGGATAGCATGGCTCTTAATGGTGATACCTCTCTCCTTCTCCAAGTCCATATCATCCAACATCTGTCCTTCAGTCACTTGAATAGTATTGGTGAACTCCAGCAGACGGTCAGCTAAAGTTGATTTACCATGATCGATATGGGCAATGATGCAAAAGTTACGTATATTCTTTTTCATTTGTTTCTAAAATTTTGGTGTGCAAAGATACTAAAAGGAGAAGACAAAAAAAAATGCGTTGATAACATATCAAATGTATCAACGCATTTTTTATAACATTCCAATCTCTTTCTTAGTTCAGTTTTACAAACAGTTCGCCTTCAACTTCTTGAGTAGAAATTTTATCTTCTCTCAACAACCAGCCAAGACCCAGGAACAAATCTTTGTCTACCAATTTCGTAGCTTTCTTGATTTGCTTAGCAGTTAAACCTTCAGTTCCATTCAGTACATTCCAAATTTTTCCTGCAGTTTCACCAGCTTTCTCTTTCAACATTTTCTCTTTATTTTTAGTTAGACATGCTTAAAAATCCGTTTCCCACAAAGAAGAATCAGATTTTATTTCAGCAGCAAAGATAGTTATTTTTATGTTATATAACACGTTAACTGCCTTTTTTTTCGCTTTTCTGTCATAAAAACGGCTAATTTCTGCTTATTTCTGCTGTTTTTCCAAATACTCGGCCCATATTGTCGCCGCCTCTTCCACCATTTTCGCACAAGGACGCTTGGCATAATATTGTTCCGTACGCGCTTCGGGAGTGGAAGAACCTTCCGGTTTCTTCAATCCCAGCAACTCAGCGCAGATCATTGAACCGTTACGCTTCTTGAACTCTTCTGCAAGTTCCTGCACCAACGCATAATTGGCGGCTTTTCCCTCGCGGTCTTTACCGTCGACGGCGCCTTTTTCCAGTCCCGCCAGCAAAAACATACCACAGGCGGCGCCACAAGTCTGACGCATCCGTCCGATGCCCCCACCAAAGGAAGCAGACATCCGCAATGCCTGTTCTTCCGTAAAGCCATACATGTCTGCAAAAGCAGCCACTACCGATTGTGAGCAGTTGTACCCGCTTTTAAACAGTCCAACAGCTTTTTCTATTCTGTCATTCGTCATATCTCAATCTGCTATTTCCAACATCATAGGACAATGATCCGAGTGTACTGCATCATTCAGGATACGCGCATCTTTCAGCATCGGACGCACCGGCTCATTCACCATACAATAATCTATACGCCAACCTTTATTCTTCGCCCGCGAATTGAAACGATAGCTCCACCATGTATACTCCTGCTTGTCGGGATGAAGCAGGCGGAAAGTATCTATGAAACCTTCATTCAGAAAACGGGTCATCCATTCCCTCTCCTCCGGCAAGAAACCACTATTCGTGGCGTTACGGACGGGATCGTGAATGTCTATTGCTTCATGGCAGATATTATAATCTCCGCAAAGGATTAATTTTGGACGGGTGCGCTGCAACTTCACTACATATTGACGGAACTTTTCCAACCACACCATCTTAAATGCCTGCCGTTCGTCACCGCTTGTTCCCGAAGGATGATAAACACTCACAATGGACAAGTCGCCATAATCGGCACGCATAAAGCGCCCTTCACTATCATATTCCTCCATGCCCATGCCATATTCCACATGGTCCGGTTCACGTTTGGTCAGGATGGCTACTCCACTATACCCTTTCTTCCGGGCCGAATACAAATAATGCTTGTATCCCAATGCGTCCAACGCCTCTGCCGGATACTGCTCCGGCTGCAATTTGGTTTCCTGCAGGCACAACACATCCGGTTGTTCGTTTGCCAGCCATTCGGGAAGTCCCTTAGTTACGGCAGCCCGCAAACCGTTTACATTATAGGTTATAATCTTCATATCTGTATATTGTTGAATCCACTTATTCAGCTTTTTTGTGTTGCTTTTCCCATTCCAGCAATTGTACCTTATGTTCCAATCCCCAATGGTAACCGCCCAACGTCCCGTCGGTACGTAGCACCCGGTGGCAGGGAATCAATACGGCAACCGGATTATCCCCAATTGCCGTACCTACGGCCCGGTACGCCTTCGGATTTTGCAATGCTGCAGCAATCTCTCCGTAAGTAGCTGTTTCACCGAAAGGTATTTTCAGCAATTCGTTCCATACACGTAACTGAAAATCAGTTCCTTTCAGATGCAAAGGCACTGTCTCCATATTTTCCTCATCTGCAGACAAAGCGGCCAGTGCCCTACGTTGATGCTCATCCGTACCTATCTCAAAAAACACTCCGGGAAATCTGTTCATCATCTCGCTCTCTGCCATATCTCTACCCCTCACTACGAAAGCCATATAGCATACGCCTTGAGGTGTTGAAGCAACCAACACTTCTCCCAGAAATGTCTCTGCAAAAGAAAACTTTACTGTCAGCCCCGGAAGTTTATGTGACAGTTCGCCGTCAGCCAACTTTTCTATTGTTATAAATCTTTCATTCAATAAGTTCCGCTCCATTATAAACTAGATATTAATAACATAATATTCAATACAGTCACAACGATAGCAATCGTGTAAAGCACCAATGTGCTCCACCTGCTATTTACGTATTGTCCCATTACTTTGCGGGACGAAGTGAGACTTACTTGCAGGAACACCGTAAATGGTAACTGAATACTCAAAATCATCTGCGAAATCAGCAGTCCTTTAAAAGGGTCCCCAATAAAGAAAATCAACAATAATGCAATACCTAAGGAAAGAATCACCCCCACTTGGGAGTGGCTGTCCTTAATGTGGTATGACTCACCGAAAATACCGGCAAATATGGAGCCTGCCGCCATGCCGCTTGTTATTGTGGAAGATATGCCCGCCATCAACAAAGCCAGCGCAAACACTACGGCAGCACTGCTTCCCAGCAAGGGTTCCAACAGTGACTTTGCCTGTTGCAGTTCCTCTACCTGAATTCCACTCTTAAAGAAAGTAGCGGCAGCCAGCAAAATCATCGCACTATTAATGGCCCACCCCACAATCATCGAAAACAGCGTGTCAAACAGTTCATACTTCAAGACCTTACGAATCGAAGCATCATCCTGTTTGTTGTACTCATGGCTCTGTATCACCTCCGAGTGAAGGAACAAATTATGAGGCATCACCACAGCTCCAAGCACGCTCATTATAATAAGCATGCTCCCTTCCGGAAACGAGGGCGTCACCCACCCCTGCACAGCCACCGGCCAGTCAATCTTAACGAGAAACAGTTCATAGATGAACGAAAGCCCTATGACAGACACAAACGCAATGATGGAGCGCTCTATTTTCTTATAAGAATTAGTGAAAAGCATTACTGAAACGAAAACCGCAGTCAGCACCGAACCCCATACAATCGGAATGTCCAGCAACATCTGCAATGCAATGGCCCCACCCAAAATCTCGGCCAAGGAGGTGGATATGGAAGCCAGTACAGCCGTCCCCAATACAGGTCGTGACACCCACTTGGGAGTGTACTGTGTAGCTGCTTCCGACAGACATAGCCCGGTTACGATGCCCAAGTGTGCCACATTATGCTGAAGAATAATCAGCATGACCGTAGACAAAGTGACTACCCACAGCAACGAATAACCAAATTCAGAACCTGCCGCAAAATTAGACGCCCAGTTCCCCGGATCAATAAAACCTACCGTAACCAATAATCCCGGACCGATATATTTAAATACATCCAAACCACCCAAATAGCGTTTATGGTCTTTCCGCTTTAAGTCCTTAAAAATATTCTTCATTTCGTTGTTGTTATTTTGAGAGTGTAAAAGTACTCAAATAAAAACAAATACACTATAACTTGGTTCAAAACAGCAAAAGTTATCTTGCCGGCAAAAAAAATCATCCCATGAGACGGATAAATTCGTCCCGTAAGACAAATTTATTCATCTCATGGGATGAATATATTCATCTCACGAGATGATTTTTTTCACCTCGTGAGACGTTTTTAAGCCACAATAGTCTAATATCCCATTTCGTGCAATGCTTTACACAGCTGATCCGGGCAGGAAGTGGGACGTCCACCGCACCGTATACCTTCCAGACGGGAGATAACCTCGTTCACCGGCATCCCGGCAACCAAGCGGGACAAGCCTTGCAAATTGCCGTTGCAGCCACCCCAGAAAGCTATGTCCTTTACTATTCCGTCTTCTACTTCAAGCTCGATATTGCTACTGCACGTACCTTTAGTCTTGTAAGTATAAGTCATTATTCTTCGCTTTCTTCAGGCTTCATATTCGTATAAACCGTCTGCACGTCGTCAAATTCTTCCAGACGTTCCACCATCTTATCAATCGTTTCACGATGCGCCGGCTCAACATCTTTCAAGTCATTGGCAATGTAGGTAAACTCACCACCGACATCTTCAAAGCCGCCCTCTTCCAAATGTTTCTGAATAGCGGCGTAGCTCTTCGGATCACCATAAATAGTGATTGTACCCTCTTCTTCATCCTCTTCATAGTCTTCGTCAATATCAAAGTCAATCATGTCAAGAATGAATTCTTCCATGTCCATGCCGTCTTTCTTCTTGAAAGTGAACATACATTTATGGTCGAACAAGAAAGCCAGTGACCCCATTGTTCCCAAGTTTCCGCCAAACTTGTTGAATACGCTACGCACATCAGCTACCGTACGGGTAGGATTATCGGTCAGTGTATCAACGAATACGGCTACACCATGAGGACCATATCCCTCATAAGTCATGCTCTTGTAGTCGCTTTGGTCTTTACCCATTGCATTCTTGATGGCACGTTCAATATTATCCTTCGGCATGTTTTCACGCTTGCAAGTAGCGATAACCGAACGCAATGTAGGGTTGTTTTCCGGCTCAGGTCCGCCGGCTTTCACTGCAATAGCAATTTGTTTACCCAGTCTTGTAAAGGTCTTAGCCATGTGACCCCATCTTTTCAATTTGGCAGCTTTTCTATATTCAAACGCTCTTCCCATTGGAACTAAATATTTATGATTTATGATTTTATTCTTAATACTTTCCTTAACGCAGTTTCGCTCCCAGCTTATCTTCCAGATTCTTCACCAGTTTAGACATGATTTTATCAATCATTTTGTCGTTTAAAGTCTGGTTTTCATCCTGCAATAAGAAACTTACGGCATACGATTTCTTACCGGCTTCCAGATTCTTGCCTTCGTAAACGTCGAAGAGAGATACTTCTTTCAGCAGCTTCTTCTCTGTTTCATAAGCAATCTTCTCGATTTCGGCAAACTGTACTTTCTTGTCAAGCAACAAAGCAAGATCACGTTTCACAGCCGGGAACTTGGAGATTTCGGTATAATTTACCTTTACGTTCTTGATAGCCTTCATCAGCTCTTTCCAGTTCAGGTCGGCATAGTACACCTCGTTATCTATGTCAAACGCTTTCAGGAGTTTTCTTGTCACCACACCGAAAGTAGCCAGACGTTTGCCACCTCTTGTCTGTACGGACAGCGCAGCAGCATAGATGTCATCGGTCAGATTACCGACTACCAAATCGTGCATCTTCAGTCCCAGACGGGCAAAGATGTTTTCAACATACGCCTTCAGTTCATATACCGAACTATCCTCGTCTTGATGCGCCCATGAGTTGGAAACTCTTTTACCGGTAACCCACAAGCCCAGATGATAATCTTCCGAGTAAGGAGCGAGCGCTTTTTCAGGATTGCGCTTCTCTTCGTTGAAGTAATAGCAGTTACCGAATTCAAAGAACCTCAAATCCGAATTCTTACGGTTGGCATTGTGAGAAATACTCTCCAATCCGCCAAAGAGCAGCGACTGGCGCATAGCGTTCAAATCGGCGCTAAGCGGATTCATCAACATCACAAGGTTCTTGGCAGGATAGGATTCCAAACCGTCGTAATATGCGGCACGCGTCAACGAGTTATTCAGGATCTCATTGAAACCGCATCCCACCAACTGTTCGGCAACCAGATTCTGCAGTCGGTTGGACTTGTCCCACTCACCTTTCGTTGTCAGGCTGGACTTCAATGCAGTCGGAATCTCTACATTATTATAACCGTAAATACGGAGAATATCTTCTATCACGTCACAATCGCGCTGCACATCCACACGATAAGGCGGTACATCCAGTGTCAGGCCTTCTGCCGTTTCGGCTACGATCTTCATTTCCAGACTCGCCACGATGCTCTTTACTGTCTCTGCCGGAATCACCTTACCTATCAGTGAATGAACCTTCTCATAGGAAAGTTCCACCCGGAAGTCTTGGGCAGGAGCAGCACACACATCCTTTATATCGGAAGATATAGTACCGCCGGCAAGCTCTTTCACCATTATTGCAGCCAGTTTCAGGCAATAAAGAGTAATATTCGGATCGACACCTCTTTCAAAACGAAAAGAAGCATCCGTATTCAAGCCATGACGACGGGCGGTCTTGCGCACCCAGGTAGGATGAAAATAAGCACTTTCGAGGAATATATCTTTGGTATCTTCCGTAGAACCGGAATCCAATCCGCCAAACACTCCGGCGATACACATGGCCTCTTCTTTGTTGCAGATCATCAGGTCGCGTTCGCTCAACTTGCGTTCTACACCGTCCAAAGTGACAAAAGGGGTACCTTCAGGCATTGTCTTCACAACGACTTCACCGCCCTTAATCTTGTCGGCATCGAAGCAGTGAAGCGGCTGACCGAATGCATGAACAATATAGTTCGTAATATCCACCACATTATTAATGGGACGCAGGCCGATGATACGGAGCTTGTTTTGCAACCACTCCGGACTCTCCTTTACGGTTACACCTTTTACGGTAACTCCGGCATAACGCGGACAAGCCTCGCTGTTTTCCACCGTAACCTTGATGTCCAAATCGTGGTTCTCAACGGCAAAAGCATCCACAGACGGTTTTTTCAAAGAAGTCGGCAGGCCGTTCTGTACCAGATAAGCGTACAAGTCGCGAGCCACACCGTAGTGTGAACAAGCATCGGCGCGGTTGGGAGTGATATCCACTTCCAGCACATAGTCGCTCTTGATGTTATAATAGTCTTTGGCGAGTGTGCCCGGCACAGCCGTTTCCGGCAATACGATGATACCTGCATGGTCTGTACCGATACCGATTTCATCTTCCGCACAAATCATACCGTTGGACTCTACGCCGCGAAGCTTTGATTTCTTGATTGTAAAACATTCATCACCGTCGTAAAGTTTTGCACCCAAAGTAGCTACCACCACTTTCTGCCCGGCTGCCACGTTAGGCGCACCGCATACTATCTGCACAGGCTCACCCTGTCCCAGATTTACGGTAGTGATGTGCATGTGGTCTGAATTAGGATGAGCTTCGCATGTCAGGACTTCTCCAATGACCAAACCTTCCAGTCCGCCTTTAATGGTTTGCACTTCTTCCACGCTTCCAGTTTCCAATCCAATGGAAGTAAGTGCAGCGGCAACTTCATCCGGTGTCAAATCAAAATCGACATACTCTTTCAACCAATTATAAGAGATATTCATATCATTATTTTTTTATTGTTTCCAAAAGTGACCCGCAAAGTTAATAAGATTTTTCGAGTAGATAAGGCAAATGCTTCAAGAAATCTTTGATAAGATATATTCTTTCACCTGTTCCCAAGACTTATTAATCAACATATCCGGCATCGGTTCCTTTTCCGCATCGTCAAAATACACCAAACTTTTCATTGCCATGAAAACAGAGCCATCATCATATTTAGTAGAATAGAAGTCTAAAATTTCATTTAAAGAAAGATGATGCAATAAAAAAGAAATATCAATAAAATCCTTTTTAGTTCCCCTGCCAATAACAGCCGTTACTTTCATAGCAGCAATATCTTTAATTCCAGCCATGCGTATTCCTTGGTCTACAACTGGTTTATCAAGCCATTGATACCTGTAATTTACAATATCAACTTTAATCCCATCAACCAAATAAATATGTATATGGGGAGATTCTTTCAATACAATAAGAGAGGCTACGGTTTTTATTGCACTTATAAGTTCTTCCGCTTCACAAGTAATAGTTCCGAAGAAATCCAAATCAACAGATTTCCGGTGTCCCAATTGCAAAGCCAAAGCGGTTCCTCCTACCAAACGCGTATCGCGCAATATCGGTAAACTTTGCAACTTCCTTAAAAGTTCCAGTGTTGAATATTCGACTGTTTCCAGATGTAACATCTAAATTGCTCTTTAGGGGTTTTAGAAACTGCAGATATATATGCTAAGGCACGAGGCTCTAAATCTCTTAATTCTTTCGCCACCTCCACAATTTTAGACAAGCCATAATATTGCCGGATAAGATTCCAGTCTTCCAACAAGCCATATTCCAAGACTCTTTTTATAATGTATTGGGCATGCTCATCAAAATCGACATCTTCTTTACGCACATCCCAAAAAAGATGGGCTGAAAACATATTTATATATTCATTACCTGACATTCTTATACTTTTTATTTCATGATTATACTAACTCTCTGCAAAAATAAAACTTTCTAATCAATAAGCCTTCATTATCACAATAAAAAACAGCCGGAACCACTCAAACTAAGTAATTCCGGCTGCGCCTAAAACAAAATAACCGCTGTTACCTGTCTTTATTATAAAAATGTCACTCTAAATTTGTAGAGGAGTCTCTTCTCTTACATACCACTGTTGGTGCCCCCAATTCTTCTCGTTCTAATACATCAATGATCCCCTCCTGTTCCAACTCGAAGAGTGCGGGATATACCCGCAGTTTGTCAGCACCGGAATTCCGAACGATATCCTCTACCCTAATTTCTCCTGAAAAGGAATTTATGTAGTCTATGATTTTCTGAGTATCAATAAGTTTATAATTTACATCCATTATATATATATTGTTTTTTATTCATTATATAATATCTCATATTGTTGTGCAATAACTTCCCACCGATAACGTCTTTGAGCAATCTCTATCATATTATTTGCATTTGATTGAAAAGTTGAATATGGCAATTCTAATAACTTTACTAAATCATCAACTGAAGAAAAATAATTAGCTTTTTGCTCTGTCGTTTCCCTATTATATATGACGTCAAAAGCCAATATCGGTTTTTGGAAGAACATAGCTTCTACCAACGAAGGATTAGTCCCCCCTGCACTATGCCCATGTATATAAAAAGAGCAATGACTTCTCAATACATTCAATATTTTCAAGTCATATATAGGAGATAATAGATGAATATTCTCGCAGTCAGCATAGGTTTCCAATAATTCTTTCCCATATAAACTTCTTTCCCAATTTCCGACAAAAACCAGTCTTTTACCGGATACTTTGAAAGCTTCTAATGTTATATGTACATTATTTTCCGGTTCTATTCTACAAAGTGAAAAAGAGTATTCTTCTCTTTTCAGTTCATATTTTTCTAATACTTCATTTTCAATATCCGAAATATCACACAACACATGATTACCTCCATAAGCTATCAATGCCGTTTTCTTGCCATACTCTTCCGCTACATAATCTTGAATGCCTTTATTATCTGCCACTATCACATCACCATACCTTAAGGCCATCTTCTCCGAAAACTTCAAAAAACGTCTTGTCCATTTTCCCCATTTGTCGCGCTTATGTTCCAAACCGTCAATATTGATAACTAAGCGTTTTCTGGAGAACAAGCGATATACAGGAAGGAAACAACAGCCGGACACTCCCAGAACAAGGATAACATCACTACTTCTTGTGGCCTTCAGCAAAGAGATAATATCATATAAGATACTCTGGCTTCCATTGGCATTCAACGGAATATACTTCAATTTTGCATTCTTATAAGAAAGAAGCTTTTGAGAGTAATTCTTACTACTGCAATAAATAGTATAATGAATGTTTTTTGAAGAATTATCACCAATAATATTTTCTACTAAAGACTCAAAACCACCATAATTGGCAGGTACACCTACTGTGCCTATAATTGAAACATTCATTCTTACTTACTTTTTGAGGTAAAATTCATTATAGCTTTTTTATAACAACTTTCATAGAAATCAATACGATTATTCCAAGTGTATTTTACTGCACTTTGGTATACTCCTTTTTTAAGTTGCAATATTTTTTCTGGATTTAGAGACAGATTATCAAGAGTAGCAGCCAAACAGTTCACAACTTGTCCATAGCTTTTTACTGGAATTTTGATACCACAAGAATCATTTATAACATCAGCCATACCAAAATGATCTAATGATATAGTTGGAATGCCCCAACTCATTGTTTCCCAAATGACAGTTGTGTTAGCTTCCAATAGAGAAGTAATAATATGTATATCAAAATCAGGTAAAAGGTTGAATATTCTTTCTCTAGGGACCTGTCCATAAACTACAAAATTTGCTTCAAGACCATGTTTTTGAATGGAATTTCTAAACCATGGTAATAATGGACCACCGCCAATCATGTGAAAAACGACATGACTCACTTCTTTCATTTTCAGTACAACATCCAAGACTATATTAGGCATTTTCCTAGCTTCCATAGTACCAATCCATAGAATATTAAGTTTCTCTTTTTCTGAACAGGATACTACCGATCTATTAATCAATTTTATACCATTCTCCGGTAAATAGAGAACTTCCTTTCCATATACTTTTCTTATTTTGTTTACATTTCCGTGAGTGCATGCAATAACTACATTAGCATTTTTCATAGCCTTTCTCACCCGAATATTTGTATAGTATTGAATAGGATTAATTATATTACGGAATAAAAGCCTTAACCGATTTCCTTTCAAATGTATTAAAAGATTCCAATTAATATTTTCAAAACCACCAATAGGCCCCCAAATATAAGGTTTTGGAAGTTTCCATAAATACCCTGGTTCTCTATAGCCCACAGGACCTACAAAGTGAATTAAATCAATGTTTGCAATAATAGAGCTTTTCGTGATAACTTTATAAGCCTCTTTTTCCCATTGCTTATAGGCAAAATAAAAACTATAATACGACAAATGATACTTATATGCCAAATTACAAACTAACGACATTTGAGAAGGCTTTATCTTCAAGAAAGTTACATTTTCAAGTGTGTTATTATCCAGCCACCGATCTAAATCTGAAAAATCTCCAAGAGTATAACTTGATGAGCCACAAATCACAAACAACTCATGATATTTAGACATAGTCGTTATATAGTCCCATGCAACTGCAAATTCCGACCCTCTATATGGAGACAGCCAAAAAGTATGTACCAAAATTTTCATGTGCTTAATTATAAGATTAACCCTTCTGTGTTATCTGTTCATACAATTTTATCAACTTTTGATAATAGACCCTATTATCAAAAAATTCTCTAGCCATATCAACAGAAAAGGTGCAAAACGATTCATATTCTTCTCTGCTTAAACCTTCTGCACACTGTAATGCTTCACTTAAAGATTGCTCATCTTTAGGTTTATGTAAAAAGCCATTTTTACCCCCAACAATTAATTCCGGAATGCCACCAATATCACTCCCTATTACCGGCGTGCCAAGTGCCAATGACTCTATCACTGACAAAGGATTATTTTCGTACCATTCAGACGGAACCATTGTGAAATAAGCTGCTGAAACTATATTCAACAGTTTTTCTCCGGAAACGAATCCAAGAAACTCTACATTTGAAAGACCAAGCTCTCGTGTATATTTCTTCAATTCGTTTTCTGCGACTCCAGTTCCCGCTATTTTCAAGTGTAAATGCGGTTTTATCTTAAAAACATTAATCAAAGTTTTAATACCCTTTTCATAAGAAAGCCGTCCCAAATACAAATAATATCTTTCTTTACAGTGTGTAGGAATAACAAATTTTTCATAATAATCCACATCTATCGAATTATATATCTGATGACATTTTGAAGCAATTTGTGGAAAATAATCTATATGCTTATTCTCTATAAAACGACTTACCATTATAAAAGCTGAAATATTTTTCTGATAACTATAAAAAACATCTCGCACAAAGCATTCCATAGCGGCAATTGTACTCATCAGCAAACTATTCTTAACACATCGTTTCAATACACATGAAAGTTTCAAAGTCTCCTTTGCACATTTTTCACAAATTTCAAGATGAGGGTCAAGGCAAGTATACACAGGGCACAATAGTCTGAATTCATGTACACTTTGCACCATAGGAATATGATGCTTCCGCAATACGTCAACTATGGCATTACTCAAATTGCCATAGAAAATGTGTAAATGCGCCACATCAGGATGATATTCTTGCAAAAAAGAGTCTAATTGCCAGGCAACTTGTCGATTATATATAAAATTACGAACTCCTTTCAGCTTTCCTCCAAGTCCTTTTACATCACTCCATTTTTGAATACTCACAGCATATCCCTCACATAATTCTTCATTTCTTGGGTCTGCAATACTGAAGTATTTTACTTGATGTCCATTCGCCTTAAGTAATTCTATTGTTACTTGATAGACTTTCTCAGAACCACCTTTAAGATAATTGTAATTGTTGATTTGTAGTATTTTCATTAGTTTGAGTAGTAACTAATTTATTGTGTACAATAGCAAGAAAAATCCAAAAGAAAACTGCAAAGGTTTTGACCACTACAATTTGATTAGCAAATGAAATAAATATAATTAAAAAAAATAACCACTTTACAATACAGCTATAGTCAAACTTTGAATCAGAATATCTTTTATTTGCTGTAGTCTTGAATAAATTATAGTATAAGTAAATTATAAGCATCAAACCAACAATACCATGATACACCAATAAAGCAATCCAGTAAACATCACCGAGAGCACTAATGTCACCATCCTCCGAAGCAGCCAACATTAAAACTGTATCTTGATAACTATTTACTTTATCAAGGACGACATAACCATCGCAGCCCACTCCCCAAAAAGTATCAATACTAAATTCTGAAATAAAATCCGGACCAGTCAAAGTTAACATTCCTAACCGACTCAATTTCGTATTCTCAATGATTTCATCAACAAAATACCAATATTGAATTATCAAGAATCCCAATATTAACACAACAATAAATATAAAAATCCATCTAATAATATATTTTTTTTGAGTTAGTTTAAAAAGGGCTATAATCACAAACGCAACAGTTGCAGTAGCCGAACCTGTTTTAAAAACCGGAAAAAAAAATAATATTGTCAATAATAATATTCGGGATTTAGCCTTGTAGACAAATATTGTATACAATATGAGTAAAACAAATGCAAAGTCAACTGTATTAGCAAAAACACCGGCATAATTCCCATTTTGTGTTTCTCTCAATCCTGTAGCAGTTTCTGGCAATATAGGTAAAAGTATCTCTGCTTTCTCACCTAGTGCAATACATATATATCCAACAAGAAGTAATATAATTGTTACAATTTTTAAATGCTTAATAATAGCATCATTTATATTAATATTCTTATTTATAGAAACAATGCTACAGGCCAAGGGAATATAACGAACTAAAGCTCCATAATGAGCCAAACACCCTCCTATGCTACCGTTATGCCTAGCATTACTTAACAGCAATAACGCAAGTATACATATACACAAAATCCAAAATTGCAATGTATCCACAAACATCTCTTTCGTATTAATCCTAAAAGATGGATTAGACAAGAACCACATTATCAGAGGTAATACATCAAAAGTCGTTAATAATATAAAACCTAATTCATTTGAAATTCCTATGTATTTAAACACAACACCGGCAAATAACATAACATAAATATAACCTATCAGTAACCGATAAGCCAATTTATACTTATTAAGGCTTAACATTGTAATTAATAACAGATTTATAAACGTCCTTTAAACGTTTCGAGAAGGCATAGAATTTCTCTCCCAATATTTTTCTAATTTTCAATTTAAATTTAACAGATTTAGGTAACCATGTACCTGCAAAATGATGAATACAATATGTATTTGAAGTGATATTGATTTCGCCGGTATGATATGATTTAGGCGAGAAGAATTCTTTGGGATATATCCAGATTCCACCAATATATTGCTCTGTGGATATGTTCCGGAGTCCTTTATTAACAAGTAAATCGGTCGTATATTCAACTACTGTTTTCAGATTCAATCCCCCATCAACACACTTAAAGTGCAATCCACTATACAACTCCAGGATTTCCGCATACAGGCCAAGCCCCGGATTACATCCCAGGCCAAGCCCCGGAGCGACAGCTAATGCAGTCGCTCCGGGCTTCGCTTCATTTTCACACCCCATAAACGCTCCACGTCCCACAAGGTCATCCATCGGTCGTATCACCTCCACATCCGTGTCGAAGTACAGCCCTCCATGATGATACAAGATATAAAAGCGGGCATAGTCGCTCACAAAGGCATATTTCCCTACCTCGTAGGCTTCACGAGTATAAGGAACAATATTTATATCAAAATTATCTTCATTCCACTCTTTTATTGTGTAGTCGGGCAGATACTTCTTCCATGACTCAATACACTTTACAGCCAGTGGCGGAAGTGGTTTTCTTCCGAACCAACAATAATGAATTATTTTAGGTATCATACAATTACATTTATGCAATTAATTTTTGAGCCAATCTTTAAAATTTAAAGCTATTTCCTCACGTTTATCACTCAATAGTGCGTTTACAGGGGAAAAATCAATTTCCGACAATAGAATATCCAAGTTATCTTTATAAATGCGAGATTTTAGTTTCAACATAGACAGAATATCATAAATTCTTCCATTCATGCGCACAAACGAACCTGCTAAAGGAATAACAATAAAAGGGGCATTCATTATAATACTAAATGCCATGCCATGAAAAGAATTGGTTATAACATATTTAGCATTCTCTATTAACTGAATCCAGTCTTCTATTGTAGGATATTCTTTTTTAAAGCTATCTACTCTTCCTTGACTTGAAACATATTTTACTTCCAAATTATATCTCGCGGCCCATTCAAAGACATCCTTAACATCAAAATCTATTTTATTTCCTAATAGATATAAAAAAATATAATCATTAACTGGTTTTGTCTGTGTAGACTTATACAGCAGTCTATAATCGTCCTTGGAAAGTAGAAAAGTAGGATCAAGAACCAATTGTACATCCTCTCTTCCCAATAGCTTACAAATATCGACTCCAGATTTTTCTCGAACAGTAACAACATCAAATTTAGAAAGATAAAATTTCAATATTTTAGAATTAGTTTTAGACAACTGAAATCCACCAAACGACGGTGCATAAGCTATACATTTTTTCCCTTTAGATACCCAATCTAAGAAATAGACAGGATCTATTCCTCCCCATACTTGGTCACTCCCAACAATATAAATATCAAAAGCAGGAGGAGTATGATATAATTCTTTCTTATTATAAATTAATGGTAAAGCCTTTATATATTGTTCTTTAAATTTAGAAAAACATCTAGGATGTTTTCTATTCTCTTCACTGGCAAGTTTTTCAAATTCCTTAAATTCTTGCCAAATTTTATCGTCCTTCTTGTTAAGAACTATAGATAATACCTTTCTAAGAATCTTATGAGGCAATGACAAAAGCCACAATAAATCTTTTCCATTTCTTGAAGCGTCATATTTTATTAAATAAGTTTCATGTCCCATGCTATTTAAATAAAATTGTAAAGCATAGCATTGGAGAACCTGTCCATAATTATCTTCTGTTGAACAAAACGTTAAAACACCTATTTTCATTTCCCTATTCGTTTTTAATAAATTCACAACTCTTGTATCGCAAGCAGTTCGTCAATATCAGAAAATGAGTCCAATATTGACACATCACATTAGGCAAGCCTCCAGAGGGCGCTTATCCATTAAATAAGTTCAAAAAAGAGTTGATTTTTAAAGTTTATCAGTAATCTTCCTGTTGAATTATGCGATACGGCATTTTCGGACACTAATCATCTTTTTATCATTTTTCTGAGTAACAGATACACTCCCATCCATTGTAATAGATGTATTATTTTAGCTTTGATACTTTTATCAGGAAAAGTTGCATATCTGCTGATTGTCTGTACCACACTACTTCCATTATATATATCTGAAAAAAAATCAGAACGTTTGGAAGGTATGATAGGGGAAACAAAGCAACTCTGGTTATTAACCTTTATAAAATCCATACTTACAGAATGCAAGTCTAATGAAGACAAACAGACATCAAATCGATTATTTTTTAGTATACATAAGCTATATCCCCTATCATCATCCAGTTTCGGATATATGGATTGTAATCCCCAGCAATCTGCAAGGGTGAGATCTGAAGAACTCCTGAATTCTCTTACCTTACAGGCATAGCAAGACGGACGTAAATAAAGATTGCTCATAAAACCTCGTAAAAATATATTTTTGGTTAATGGTTCAGAGAGCAAAACTGTATTTTTGTCTCCACTCCTACCAGTCGTGGAGAGGGAAAGAGCAAAACTGTATTTTTTCCAACCTAATCTCTTATTTCTGAACGAGATACCCTTTATATGGGTATTTCTTCTAGAAATAGGGAAAGACAAAACTGAATTTTTTTCGCACTGACGTGCGATTGTTTCATCCAAAAACATTCTCCACACCATAGGACTTGGAACACCATGACAAATAAAATCAACTGTCAGTAAGTTTTCATATTCTTTTCGCAAAAAGTGTTTCAATCCAGATATTTGACAAGGAGTACCAGAAAAAAGTACCTTACGTCCTCCTTTTAAAAACCGTTCTACCTCTTTATAGTTATCTTCCATACGACCCTGTACATACTTAGAACCCCGAAAATCGTCCAACCCTTCCTTAGTTTCTGTAAAGCTATGACACACTTCCCAATTTTCATCAAACTTTGCTCCAAATACTACACCACCAGTGTTAATTACAGACTCAGCTATTAAAGTAAAAATACCACCAGAAGAACTTTGTTTTCGAGTTTCTTCATCAGGATTGGCTGTGGCGTAAATACGGAATGTAGAATTTATTTCTCCTCTATTGATAATTGGACAAACTTTTTCGCAAATATTACAGCCAATACATTTTTCTATATCTACTATTGGATACAGAAACCCTTCTTCATCCTCTCTCATACAAATACATCGTTGAGGACAGCGCTCGGCACAAGCAGTACAACCACAACAGTCTTGCTTATTATTAATTGAAATCATACAGATCTTTATTTACGAAAAGAGCGTTTAATAAACTTAAACAGATATAAAGATTCCCCAAACAAACGTCCACCCAATAACATAAACTTATTGTTATAAAACCACAATAACCATTTAGAAAAAGCATCTGGCTTATCGTATTCAAGTTGTTTTAATTTCTGTTCATATATGTCTAGCTCTCCTAGATAAACTGCCAATTTAAACAATTTCCATAGACTATAGCGGATCACTTTAATCATGTCTAAATGTAGTAGTTCAGCAACTAATAACCGATGCCTCAAATATCGAAATGCGAAATCTAATTGTTGTTCAGGAGTTTCAAAATGACAGAGTGAACTGTTCAATACCCGATAGGCTACCATTATTTCCGGAATAAAGCGAAAATAACCAGACATACACATTGAAATATTCAAAATAGTACCCTCACCAGCACTATAAGGAGTTGAAATCAGAGGTTCATATTTTTTACATCCTTGTAGATAGTTTTCTCTTCTAAAGCAGGCAGAACTTCCCAAAGGATAAGATACCTCATCCAATGCGAAAGAAAGAGCACTTTCTTTACCTTTCTTGTTTACAGCCACACTATTCCAATACTTGATTTCATGCAATATCTTTCCAGTCTCATCATCAAACTGTCGGTAACCAGTATAAACAATAGATACATCCTCATTATTTTCCAATATATTTATTTGACGCTGAAGTTTATCCTCAGCAATCCAATAATCATCACCATCTAATGTAGCTATATATTTCCCTCTGGCTATTTTAATGGCATTGATATAATTATAGGTCACCATCAAGTTTATATCATTGAAAACAAGCATGACAGACGATGAATATTTCCTTTGTAATTCACGTAAAAGTTCACGTTCCCCATCATTACTTCCATCATCTGCTATTATCACTTCAAATGAAAAATTGCATTTCTGTGCCAAAACAGAAAGAAGCGTTTTCTCTATAAAACGGACTTGATTATAAGTAGCTATAACAACAGATACTAATGGATAGGATACTAATTCTGAAGAAACTATTATCATAAGGAAGAATTATATCGGTTCAACACGCAAATTATTGTCTCTACCTGTTCATCTGTCAAAACAGAAGATATAGGAATAGAGAGAATTTCCTTCTGGATTTTCTCCGCTACCGGACATGAAATTTGGTTATAGGATTTATAGCA